>Ga0073360_107_pt1:0-215000 | contig 257806 bp, 202 predicted proteins | sample YelNatPosite1Avi_FD_63906 | JGI IMG/M metagenome (GOLD analysis project Ga0073360, IMG submission 63906) | Hot spring thermophilic microbial communities from Obsidian Pool, Yellowstone National Park, USA - site 1 Avi (version 2) (version 2) | ecosystem: Environmental > Aquatic > Thermal... | reverse complement strand
ATTTTTTGTTTTCCATCCGTAAGCTTAACCCCAATAAGTTCATCTCCCACCTTTAGGTTTATCGCATTTAATCCGTTCTTTCTTATGTTTGCAAATTCGCTTAAGGATGTCTTTTTAACAATACCTAATTTTGTTGCAAAGAATAAGAATTTATCCTCATCAAATTCCTTTATCTCTAAAACAGCTTGGATTTTCTCCCTTGGATTCATAGCAAGAATATTGACTATATTCATTCCCCTTGCAGTTCTTGATGCTTCTGGTATTTCATAGGCCTTTAACATATAAGCCCTTCCTAAATTTGTAAAGAACATAATATAGCTGTGGGTGGAGGTTATGAATATATGCTCTACAAAGTCATCCTCCCTCATGGACATTCCCTGAACACCCTTTCCACCCCTCTTTTGACTTCTGTAGGTGTCAATTGGAATCCTCTTTATATATCCTGCATGTGTTATCGTAATTGCAACTTCTTCCTCTTGTATAAGGTCCTCGATATTTATCTCGTCTGATTTTGCTGTAATCTTTGTTCTTCTTTCATCAGCATACTTTTCTTTTATTTCTAGAAGCTCGTCCTTTATTATTTGAAGAACTAATCTTTCATTTTCAAGAACTTCCCTTAAGTAGTTTATCGTCTTTATAAGCTCACTATATTCTTCATCGATCTTTGCCCTTTCAAGTCCTGTTAATCTTTGAAGTCTCATATCTAGGATTGCCTGTGCCTGCTTTTCTGAAAGGCCAAATCGTGTCATAAGGCCATTTCTCGCATCTTCAACAGTTTTTGAACTTCTAATTAAATTAATAACCTCATCGATATGATCAAGGGCAATTCTAAGACCTTCTAATATGTGAGCTCTTGCTTCAGCCTTGTCAAGTTCAAACTTAGTTCTCCTTCTTATTACTTCCTTTTGGAAATCTAAATAATGTGTCAATACTTCCCTTAAGTTTAATACCTTAGGTTCACCGTTAACAAGGGCAAGCATTATTATGCTAAAGGAATCCTGAAGCTTCGTATGCTTATATAAAAGATTTAGAACTATATTAGGATTTGCATCCTTTTTAAGTTCTATAACTATTCTCATTCCTTGTCTATCAGACTCATCTCTAAGGTCAGAGATTCCCTCTATCTTTTTATCCTTAACAAGTTCTGCAATGTCCTCTACAAGCTTAGCTTTATTAACTTGATATGGAATTTCTGTAACTATAATTTTATGTCTTCCCTTTTCTTCTTCTATTGTAGCCTTTGCCCTTACGACTACCTTTCCTCTTCCTGTTTCGTAGGCTTCTCTAATACCATCTTTCCCAACTATTATTCCTGCTGTTGGAAAATCTGGTCCCTTTATTTTAGTCATAAGATCCTTAATAGTGGCTTCAGGATTGTCGATTAGCATTATGACTCCATCTATAACTTCGCCAAGATTATGGGGTGGTATATTTGTTGCCATACCAACCGCAATACCTGAAGAACCATTGACCAAAAGGTTTGGAAATCTTGACGGCAGAACAGTTGGCTCCTTTTCAGTTCCATCGAAGTTGTCTGCAAAATCTATCGTATTTTTATTTATATCCCTTAACATTTCCATGGAAATTTTAGAAAGCCTTGCTTCGGTATAACGCATTGCTGCAGCTCCGTCACCATCTATAGATCCAAAATTTCCATGGCCATCAACTAAAGGATATCTTGTTGAGAAATCCTGTGCAAGTCTGACCATTGCCTCATAAACTGCACTATCACCGTGTGGATGGTATTTACCTAAAACATCCCCAACGATTCTTGCACACTTTCTATATTGTTTGTCAGGAAAAAGTCCAAGTTCATGCATAGAATAAAGAATTCTTCTATGAACAGGCTTTAACCCATCCCTAACATCAGGAAGTGCACGACCTACTATAACGCTCATTGCATAATCTATATAACATTTTTTCATCTCATCGCTTATATCGACTAATTGAATTTCATCCCTTTTGTCCATAACTTCAACTCCCTCTAAATATCAAGATTTTGAACCCTCTTAGCATTCTTTTGAATAAATTCCCTTCTAGGTTCAACCTTATCTCCCATCAAGATAGTAAATACTTCATCTGCTTCAACTGCATCTTCAATAGTAACTTTAAGAAGAGTTCTTGTTTCAGGATTCATTGTAGTTTCCCATAGCTGTTCTGCGTTCATTTCTCCAAGTCCTTTATATCTTTGTATTTCAACGTTATCTCTGCCTATCTCATTTAACTTCGCCTCAAGCTCTCTATCGCTGTAGGCATAATAAATATTTTTACCCTTTGATATCTTATAAAGTGGAGGCTGTGCTATATATACATGTCCCTCTTCTATAAGAGGTCTCATGTATCTATAGAAGAATGTAAGAAGTAGTGTTCTAATATGTGCACCATCAACGTCAGCATCCGTCATTATTATGATTTTATCGTATCTTATTTTTTCTATATCAAAATCATCACCAATTCCTGCACCAAATGCAGTTATCATATTTCTTATTTCTTGATAAGCCAGTATTTTGTCAAGCCTTTGCTTTTCAACATTCATTATCTTTCCTCTAAGAGGGAGAATAGCCTGGAATCTTCTATCTCTGCCTCCCTTTGCAGAACCTCCAGCTGAGTCTCCCTCAACAAGGAATATTTCACAAAGCTTAGGATCCTTTTCGGAACAGTCAGCAAGTTTTCCAGGAAGGGATGTGTTTTCTAACACGTTTTTTCTTCTTGTAAGTTCCCTTGCCTTTCTTGCTGCTTCCCTTGCCCTTGATGCTAATAAACACTTTTCTACTATAACTTTAGCTACGCTTGGATTTTCCTCTAAAAAGGCAGAAACCTTATCTGTAACGATAGCATCTACTATACCTCTAACTTCAGTGTTTCCAAGCTTTGTTTTTGTTTGTCCTTCAAATTCAGGATTTGTTATCTTAACAGAAATAACGGCTGTTATCCCTTCCCTTGTATCTTCCCCCTGAAGGTTCTTTTCGTTTTCCTTTAAAAATCCATACTTTCTTGCATAATCATTGATAACCTTAGTTAAAGCCGTTTTAAACCCACTTACATGGGTTCCACCTTCAGTAGTTGAAATATTGTTTGCAAAGGAAAATATGTTTTCGTTATACCCATCATTATATTGAAGAGCTATTTCAACAACTGTATCATCCTTACTTGCTTCAAAATAAATAGGCTCATCGTGTAAAACTTCTTTGTTTCTATTTAAATATTTAACAAATTCTTTAATTCCACCTTCATAATGATAAGTTTCCTTCTTATCTACCCTTTCATCTATAAGATTTATAGCAATTCCTTTATTTAAGAATGCAAGCTCCCTTAGTCTTTGGGATAATACATCATATTCATACTCTGTTGTTTCAAAAATCTCATCATCAGCAAGGAAGGTAACCTTTGTTCCTGTGTCTTCAGCTTCACCTATTACCTCTAATTCTGATACAGGCTTTCCCCTTTCATATTTTTGCCTAAATATTTTTCCATCCCTTTTTACTTCAACTATTAACCATTTAGACAAGGCATTAACAACAGAGGCACCTACACCATGTAGTCCACCTGAAACCTTATATCCTCCACCGCCAAATTTTGAACCAGCATGAAGCACAGTAAATACAACTTCAACTGCACTTTTTTTAAGCTTTGGATGAATATCAACTGGAATACCTCTACCATCATCTATTACGGTAATTGAATTATCTTTATGAATAAAAACATCTATGTTCTTACAAAAACCTGCAAGTGCTTCATCTATTGCATTATCAACTATTTCATATACAAGATGATGAAGTCCCCTTGGACCGGTGCTTCCTATATACATACCTGGCCTTTTTCTTACAGCCTCTAATCCTTCTAAAACTTGAATTTCACTTGCGCTATATTTCTTACTCATTTAGATCCCCCTTTGAAAATTCATCAATAAAGCAACTTCTCTTTGCTAAAGTTAGTGAAGAAATTGGAGACAAATAAATTATACTTTTTTTATCTCTTTCTGTTAATATAAAGGATTTAGGTTCATCCTTTGTGATCCTTCTTACAAAGCCCTCTTCTTCTGCCGTTTTTAAAAACTCCTTTGTATCTATGCTGGAAGTTGATGTTATGTCAAAGATAGCTATGACTTCCTTTAAAGGTATAACAACATTTTCTCCAAGATGAAGAAACATAATAATTCCTCCTCAAAATTCCTTAATTTGAATATTTCCATTAGATACTTCAAATATTCTTTTTCTATTTATGCTAAACTTTTCTAAATCATTTAAACTTGTAATAGTCAGTATAATTTGGACATCCATTAAGGAATCCAACAAATACTTTTGTCTTTGCAAATCCAATTCTGACATAACATCATCAAGAAGTAGTATTGGATATTCACCTGTTTCTCCCTTTATTATTTCAATTTCAGAAAGTTTTAATGATAAAGCTGCAGTTCTTTGCTGTCCTTGAGACGCATAATGCTTTGCATCTACACCATTTATAAAAACTTCGATGTCATCCCTTTGTGGTCCCTTTGAAGTATAACCTTTTTTTATGTCCTCTTCAATGCTATTTTTATATAAAGAATATAGCCTTTCTTTTATACTTTTTAGTTCACCATCTATAATGTCACCCTTATATTTTATAACAAGTTCTTCATTTCCGTTAGTAATTTTTCTATGGAGTAATTTGCATATAATGCTTAGCTTTTTAATAAATTCAATTCTATTAAAAATTAAAAAACTTCCATACTCAGCGAGCTGCTGATCATAAACGTCTAATAATGATTTGTCTATTCCCTTCTTAATAAGATTATTTCTTTCAAGTAAAACTTTATTGTATAAAGATAAATAGTAATTATACCTAGGTTTTATTTGATTAAGTTCATTGTCAATAAATCTTCTTCTTACATCAGGGCCATCCTTTAAAAGCCTTAAATCCTCTGGAGAAAATATAACCGTATTAGCATTCCCTATAACTTCAGAAGCTCTACTTAGTTTTATTCCATTTAATTTTGCTTCTTTCTTTGACATTTCTGATATTAGAACCTCAACGGTAAAGTCGCCTAAACTTTTGTTTAAGTTGGCCTTTATATATGCTTTGCTTTTTCCCCATTTTATTAATTCCCTATCTTTACTTGTTCTATGGGATTTTAAAGTGCTAATAAAATTTATCGCTTCTAAAACATTTGTCTTTCCTTGAGCATTTTGGCCGTAAAGAACATTTAATCCCTTTAAAAATTCTATCTTTAAGTTTAAATAGTTTCTAAAATTTATAAGTTCCAATTCTTTAATAAACATAATCTTCACCTAAACTACTTGAAATATTCCTATGTTTTTTATTTCTACTATGTCTCCTTTTTTTATTTTCTTACCTCTTTCTAAAGTTTGATTTCCATTAACATACACATCTCCATTTTTAATTATAACCTTAGCCATAGCCCCTGTGTCTGCAACACCTATCCATTTTAGAAATTGGTCAAGTTTAATATACTCGGTATGTATTTCAATTTTTTGCATAAAAATCCTCCTTATCTATTGAAAAACCACCTAAGAAGGTGGCATTAGTTTTCTATAAGTCTTACAGGAAGAACAAGATAGATATAATCATCAGAATCTACTTTTCTTACAACGCATGGGCTTACGTTTGTAGTAAATTCTAAATAAATTTCCTCACTATCTATTATTCTTAAAACATCCAAGAAATATTTAGAATTAAATGCAATTTTTAAGCTATCGCCCTCAAGCATAGCTGTAACTTCCTCTTGAACCTTGCCATATTGAGAATCAGAGGTAATTATCATTTTATCATTTCCAATGTTAAACTTGATTAAATTAGTCTTTCCTTCTCTAGCAAGGAGTGATGCCCTTTCTATACTATCAAGAAGAAGATTCCTATTAACTTTAACTTTAAGTTTATGTTCTTGAGGAATTATTTGTCTATAATTTACAAACTCTCCATCTAAAAGTCTTGAGATTACTTTTGTGTTTCCAAGATTAAAAAGTATGTGATTAGGAGTAAATGTTATTCTTACCTTATCTTCAGACGGTTCTATTATCTTAGAAATTTCATTTAAGGTCTTTCCTGGAATTACTGCATTAATATTGCTTGCGTTTTCAAGTTCAACCTTCTTTAAAGATAATCTATAACCATCCAATGCAACAAAGCTTAATACATTATCTTTAACTTCAAATAGGACACCTGTTAATATTGGCCTTGTTTCATCCTGTGCGATTGCAAATATAGTTTGCTTTATCATAAGCCTTAGAATATCCTGTGAAATCTCATAGAGGGAATTCTCATTAATTGCAGGAAGTTTAGGAAACTCCTCCGGGTTATTACCTAGTATCATGAATTCTGATTTTTGACAGGTTATCTTAACAAAATTATTATCTAAAAGTTCTAAAGAAACTATGTCGTTAGGAAGCATTCTTATAAATTCTCCAAATAATTTAGAATTTAAAACTATTGATCCTGGTTTAATAACATTTGCATCGATAAAGGTTTCAATTCCTATGTCTAAGTCTGTTGCTGTAAAATAAACTTTATTATCTATAGCCTTAATTAAAATTCCTTCAAGTATAGGGTAGGTAGTTTTAGATGAAGCTGCTTTTTGAACGATATTTATGGCTTCTTGCAGAATATTTTTTTCACATGTGAAAAACATTTTACTAACCTCCTTTTTATCCACAGTGGATAAATTTTTAAAGTATTTTTTATAGAGGATATTATATAGGACAAAAAATAGTAGTAATAGTAATAAGGGCTGTGAAAATGTTGATAAGTCCATCTAAACATTAAAAATCAAGAGATTTATTTAATAAAAAATTGTGGATAATGCGGTTTAGTCCCGCATTAATTATCCACATAATTCAGTTTGAAAATTGATTATTTAGTTTATCAACAGATTATTAAATTTTGAATCAACATATTGTTGATTATTTTTGATTTATTTTTCTTATAAGTTCATCTATCGTTTCTTTTAGATTTTGATCCTTTTCATACCCTTCATTGATTTTTTCGTAGGCATGTATAACGGTAGTGTGGTCTCTTCCTCCGAACTCCTCACCTATTTTAGGCAAAGAAAGATCAGTCAATTTTCTTGCAAGGAACATAGCTATCTGCCTTGGAAATGCTACATTTTTAGTTCTTTTTTGGGATTTGAAATCCTCAGGCCTTAAATTATAGTAGCTTGCAACCACATCCATTATAAGTTCTATTGTAATTTGCTTTGCATTTTTGTTGGAAATAAAATCCCTTAGTGCTTCTGATGCAAGTTCAACGCTTATCTCCTTATTAGTTAATGATGAATAAGCAACTATTCTTATAAGAGCCCCTTCAAGTTCTCTAATGTTGGATTGTATTTTATTAGCAACGTAGACCATAACTTCGTTTGGTATGCTTAGGTTTTCCATGTCTGCCTTTTTCTTTAATATAGCTATTCTTGTTTCAAAATCAGGCGGTTGAATATCTGCAATAAGTCCCCACTCAAACCTGGAACGGAGCCTGTCTTCAAGAGTTGGTATTTCCTTTGGAGGCCTATCGCTGGAGATTATGATCTGCTTATTTGCTTCATATAAAGAATTAAATGTATGGAAAAACTCCTCTTGAGTTCTTTCCTTCCCGGCTATGAACTGAATGTCGTCGATTAGAAGAACATCTACGTTTCTATATTTATTTCTGAACTCCTCGTTTTTATCATCCTTTATAGCATTTATAAGTTCATTAGTAAATTTTTCGGATGAAACGTAAACTACCTTTGCAGAAGGATTATTCATTAATATATAATGACCTATGGCGTGCATAAGGTGAGTTTTACCAAGACCAACTCCACCATATATAAACAAAGGATTATATGCCTTTGCAGGAGCTTCAGCAACAGCCAAGGATGCTGCATGGGCAAATCTATTGCTATTACCAACCACAAAGGTTTCAAAGGTATACTTTGGATTGAGCATAGATGTGGATATTTCTTCTTGTCTTTCCCTTTTCTTTTGATTTTGATTGTTTTCATTAGAATTTATTTCATCCGTTGAAAGGACAAACCTTATTTCATATTTTTTAGAAGTAACTAGTTTTATGGCATTTGCTATAAGATCTTTATATCTTACATCTAAAACACCCTTTGTAAATTCGTTTGGAGCAAGAAGAAATATTGTTTCATTAGTGATTTTGAGGGGCTCTATGCATTTTATCCATGTGTTAAATCCAAGTGGTGACAACTCTGCTTTAACAATTTCTTGAGTTTTTTCCCAAATTTCAAGAAGATTGTCCATAAAATTTCCTCCCTAGTATATGTTAACATAATTATCCACATTATAAAATCCACAATAAAAAATGTTGACATGATGGAACAAAGTTATTCACAAATCTGTTAATTTGTTAATATTTTAAGTCAAAAATTAACTTTCAACAATATCAACAAATTGATTATTAACATTACTAACAACAAAAAATCTAGAATTTAATTATAATTACGTGAAATTTTAAAGAAGTTATACACAACTTTGTCCACAGATTGTGAATAACTTCTTAGCGTAAAATTAAATATAAGTTATTCACAGATTTTGTGGATATGCATTAATATATTATCAAATATAATATGTTATTACAATAGTTATCCACAAAAAACACAATGAATTTTTAGAATTATTAACAACTGTAAATTTCTTGACAGCTTTTAATGATACATATATAATCTTAATAGTAAAGTATAATGTAGTAATATGCCCATTAACTATAGATAAATATAAAAAGGGGGTGCAAACGATGTTAAGAACATTCCAACCAAAGAAAAGACAAAGAAAAAAGGAACATGGCTTCAGAAAGAGAATGAAAACAAGAAATGGAAGAAAAGTTCTTAAAAGAAGAAGAATGAAGGGAAGAAAGAGATTGACTGCATAAGGCCGCGTTATGTGGCCTTTTTGTGCAATTTTAGGCTGAAATGGGGAAACATGATGAAAAAAGAAGAAAGAATTCGAAAAAACAGGCATTTTAGACTTGTATATAATAGAGGAAAATCCTACAGCGATGACACACTGGTCGTATATGTCTTTAAAAATAGAAGCAATATGAATCGAGTTGGAATATCAGTAAGTAAAAAAATAGGAAAAAGTGTAGTTAGAAACAGGGTAAAAAGGTTAATTAAAGAAGCCTTTAGGATTAATAAAGATAAGTTTAAAGTTGGACATGATATTGTTTTTGTTGCAAGGGGAAAGGCAGCAAAGTCAAATTTTTATGATATTGAAAGATCTATATTTAATCTTCTTAAAAAGGCTGGTATATTAAAAGAAGGTGTGTAGATGAAAAATTTTTTAATTTTTTTGATAAAATTCTATAGAAGATATATATCCCCAATGAAGCCACCAAGCTGCAGATTTTACCCTACATGTTCCCAGTATTCCCTTGAGGCTATCGAAAAATACGGTGCCATTAAAGGCTCTGTTTTATCTATAAAAAGGATATTAAAATGTCACCCACTGCATCCTGGTGGGTATGACCCTGTTCCTTAAATTCTAAATTTTCAAAAAGGGAGGTCAAACCTTTGAATTTTTTAGTTAAGCCGATGACTTTATTTTTTAATGGTATACATGGTTTTGTAACCACTTATGTATCTAATTTAAGTCTTGCTTATTTTTTAGACCTTGTTATATTTACTGCTATAATAAAGACTATTTTATTACCCTTAACTATAAGCCAAACTAAATCTAATATAATGATGCAGAAAATGCAGCCTAAATTAAAGGAAATTCAAGAAAAATATAAGAATGACCCTCAAAAGATGCAAGAGGAGCAGATGAAGCTTTATAAGGAAAGCGGCACAAATCCTTTATCTGGATGTCTTTTATTATTAATTCAATGGCCAATTATTATTGCTATGTATTATGTTGTTGCAAATATTCAAGGATTTAAGGACGTTGGTTTTTTGTGGGTAAAGAGTTTAGGCTCATACGATAGAACATTTATATTGCCTATTTTATCTGGTTTATCAAGTTATTTGATGGGGGTTATGGTTTCTCCTAAGGGAGATGATCCTTCAGCACAGCAGCAGAGAAAAATGAATCTTTATATGTCAATTTTATTCGTTGTTATGTTCTTTAAATTCCAGGCAGGGGTTGTTTTATACTGGATAATAAGTAACGTCATTCAAATACTCCAGCAGTATTTTATAATCAATAGAATAAGGCATAAGGAAGAGGCAAAGCTGCAATAGGGTGGTGAATATATGAAAAAATGGATTGAGGCGATAGGAAAGAATGTAGAAAGCGCCATTGAAAATGGGTTAAAGGAATTAGGGGTAACACGGGATAAGGTGGATATTGAAATTTTAGATGAGGGTAGCAAAGGCGTATTTGGACTTATAGGTGCAAAGCCGGCAAAAGTAAGACTTACTATAAAAAAAGATTATGAAGCTATTGCAAAGTCTTTTTTAAGGGATGTTCTTGATAAAATGGGAATCAAATGTGAAATTCAGATTAAGGATGAAGATGACATTTTAAAGGTTAATCTTGTGGGGCCTAAAATGGGAATGTTGATAGGCCATAGGGGAGAGACTTTAGATGCCCTTCAGTATCTACTTAGTCTTGTTATAAACAAAGATAGTGGAGAAAATGAATTTAAGAAAGTTTTATTAGATACACAAAATTACAGAAAAAAGAGGGAAGAAACCTTAATAAGGCTTGCAAATAGATTAGCTTATAAGGTAAAAAGATATAATAAGAGTATTACCCTTGAGCCAATGAATCCATACGAAAGAAGAATTATACATGCAGCACTACAAAATCATCCTGATGTAACTACTTATAGCATAGGTGAAGAACCCTTTAGAAAAGTTGTCATCGATTTAAAAAAATAAAGAGGCTTTAAGCCTCTTTTTTGATTGAAAAACTTTTCAATTTGGTATAATATAAATCAAATAAACAAAATAAAGAAGGTGAAAGGATGCTTAACGATACTATAGCTGCAATATCTACAGCAATAGGAGAAGGTGGAATAGGGATTGTAAGATTATCTGGTAATAAAAGCCTTGAAATAGCATCAAAAGTTTTTAAAAGTGCCAAGGGTAAAGATATTAAAGAAATGAGAAGCTATTCTATGGCTTATGGATATATAGTTGATCCTGAAACAAATGAGATAATAGACGAAGTTATATTAAGTTATATGAAAGCACCGAATACATATACAAGGGAGGATATTGTAGAAATAAATTGTCACGGAGGAGTTTTAGCTGTAAGAAAGGTTTTATCGGTGGTTCTAAAGAGCGGTGCAAGGCTTGCTGAACCTGGGGAATTTACGAAAAGGGCATTTTTAAATGGAAGAATCGATTTATCCCAGGCAGAGGCAGTAATAGACCTTATAAGGGCAAAGACGGACGATAGCTTAAACCTTGCAGTAAATCAGCTTAAGGGAAAGCTTTCAGAAAAGATAAATTCTCTTATGGATAAGCTTTTAGGATGTCTTGCCCATATTGAGGCCACTGTTGATTTTCCAGAAGATGATGTAGATGAGCTTGTTGTAAACAAGTTAGTTTCTGATCTACAATTTATAGTTTCAGAAATAGATTATTTAATTAAAAATGCAGAAAGCGGAAAAATATTTAGGGAAGGTCTTAGAACGACGATAGTTGGTAAACCTAATGTAGGAAAGTCCTCCCTTCTTAATGCACTTTTAGAGGAAAAAAGAGCAATAGTTACGGATATTCCTGGAACTACAAGGGATGTTATAGAAGAGTATATAAATATCGATGGTGTTCCAATAGTTCTTGTTGATACTGCAGGTATCAGAAAAACCGATGATATAGTAGAAAATATTGGGGTGGAAAAATCTAAGGAGTATCTTCAAAATGCCGACCTTATACTCTTTATGTTAGATGCATCAAGGCCTTTAGAAAAAGAAGATGAGGAGATAATCGATTTAATTAAGGGGAAAAATGTTATTGCCATTTTAAATAAAATGGATCTTCCGACTGCAATAGATGTTGATTATATAAAAGGTAGGTTTAAACATGTTGTAAATGCATCTGTTAAGAAGGAACATGGTATAGACGAGATTAAAAAAGCGATAGTTGATCTTGTTTTTGAAGGAAGGGTTTCTTCTAAAAATGAAATATTAGTTACAAATGTAAGGCATAAGGATGCACTTGTTAAGGCAAAGGAAAGTATAATTAAAGGGATAGAAACAATAAAAAGTGGGCTTCCACTTGACCTTGCATCGGTAGAGTTAAAGGATAGTTATTTAAAGCTTGGGGAAATTACAGGAAATACAGTTGCTGAGGATATTATAGATAGGATCTTTTGTGATTTTTGCATTGGAAAATAGGAGGGATATGATGTATCACGCTGGAAAATATGATGTCATAGTTGTCGGGGCAGGTCATGCAGGATGTGAAGCTGCCCTTGCGTCTGCAAGGCTTGGATGCAAAACCCTCGTTATAACTTTAAATTTAGATAGTATTGCTCTAATGCCATGTAACCCATCAATTGGAGGAACAGCAAAGGGACATCTTGTTAGAGAAATTGATGCCCTTGGAGGACAGATGGGAATAAATATAGACAAGACATACCTTCAATCGAGAATGTTGAATACTTCAAAGGGACCAGCTGTTCATTCACTTAGGGCCCAGGCTGATAAGAAAAAATATCAGACCCTAATGAAAAAAACATTGGAGGAACAGGAAAATCTTTATATAAAACAAGATGAAGTAGTTGATATAGATGTGGAGGACGGAAGAGTAAAAGGGATAAAGACAAAAAACGGCGCCTATTTTTCATGTAAGGCCCTTGTTATAACAACAGGAACATATTTAAGGGGAAGGATATTTATAGGAGAGGTAAACTATAGCGGAGGACCTAATGGACTTTTTCCTGCAAATGAACTTTCAAAAAGCCTTGAAAAATTAGGAATTACTTTAAGAAGGTTTAAAACAGGAACGCCTGCAAGAATCCATAGAAGATCAGTGGATTTTTCAAAGATGACTATTCAGCCTGGGGATGAGAGAGTAGTTCCATTTTCCTTTATGTCAGATGACATAACAAGGGATCAAGTTCCATGTTACCTTACATATACAACAGAAAAAACTCATGAAATAATTAGACAGAATATACATAGATCCCCTTTGTTTGCAGGACTTATAGAGGGTGTGGGACCAAGATATTGTCCATCTATTGAGGACAAAGTTATGAAATTTCCTGATAAGGAAAAGCATCAGGTATTCATAGAACCTGAAGGTGAGGACACAGAAGAACTTTATGTTCAAGGTATGTCAAGCTCACTTCCGGAGGATGTTCAAATACAGGTTTATAGGTCTATTCCAGGCCTTGAAAATTGTGAAATTTTAAGGACTGCATATGCAATTGAATATGACTGCATAGATCCTACTCAGCTTAAACTAAGCCTTGAACTAAAAAACATTGAAGGTTTATTCTTTGCTGGTCAGGTAAATGGAAGTTCTGGGTATGAGGAGGCAGCAGCTCAGGGGATTATTGCAGGAATAAATGCAGCATTAAAAGTAAAGGGAAAGGAACCTTTTGTTCTTGATAGATCAGAGGCCTATATTGGAGTTTTAATTGATGATTTAGTAACAAAAGGAACAAATGAACCCTATAGAATGATGACAAGCAGAGCCGAGTATAGACTCTTATTAAGGCAGGATAATGCAGATTTAAGATTAACTCCAAAGGGTTATGAAATTGGACTTGTAACTGAAGAAAGATATCAAAGGTATTTAAGAAGGAAGGAAAACATAGAAAAAGAAATCGAAAGATTAAAAAAGACTGTAATTTCTCCTTCAGAGGAGAATAATGAGGTTTTAAGATCCATTGGAAGCTCTGAAATAAAAAGTGGAATAACCTTATATGAGCTTATAAAAAGACCAGAGATAACCTATGAAAATATTGAGAAAATCGATAAAGAAAGGCCTTACCTTCCAAAGGATGTAACGGAAGAGGTTGAAATTGAGATTAAATATGAAGGTTATATTAAAAAACAAATAGAACAAGTAGAACAATTTAAAAAGCTTGAATTAAAGAAGATACCTCCCTATATAAACTATGACGATATTCAGGGGTTAAGGTTGGAGGCAAGGCAAAAACTTTCAAAGATAAGACCTGAAAATATAGGGCAGGCATCCAGAATATCAGGTGTGTCGCCTGCAGATATATCTGTTTTACTTGTTTATATCGAACAAATTAGAAGAAAAAAGGGGAAGGAAGATGAATAGGGAGCTTTTATATAATGGTGCAAAAAGCTATGGCATAACATTAGATGACAAACAGATGGATATGTTTGAAATTTACATGAGGCTTTTGAAGGAATGGAATGAAAAAATCAATCTTACGGCTATTACCGATGATGAAGAAATAGTTAAAAAGCATTTTTTAGATTCTATATCTATTGTTAAAAGTGGACTAATTAATGACAATTTAAAAATTATAGATGTAGGAACAGGGGCAGGATTTCCTGGAATTCCTTTAAAGATTATTAACCCTTCTTTAAAGATAACCCTTTTAGATTCGTTAAAAAAAAGAATAAGTTTTTTGAATGATGTAATCCAAAATTTAGGTCTTAAAGATATTGAAGCTGTCCATGGGAGGGCTGAAGATTTTGCAAGGAAAGATGATTTCCGTGAATCCTTTGATATAGCAACAGCTAGGGCAGTTGCCCATATGAATGTCCTATCTGAATATTGTATGCCCTATGTTAAGGTTAAAGGATATTTTGTTGCTATGAAGGGCCCATCTATAGAAGAGGAAATAAATGAATCAAAAAATGCTATTGGAACGTTAGGAGGAAAACTTATCGACATTATAACTACCTCCATTCCTGAATATAATATGGATCATAAGTTAATAATTGTCGAAAAAATAAAGTCGACTGACAAAAAATATCCAAGAAAGCCAGCTCAAATAGAAAAAAAGCCTATCAGATGACGAATTAATAAAAATATTGGCTGACGAATTTGAATGGGAAATAGCAGGAAAAGGGAAATAATTATAGAATAACTTAATTATAGTTAAATTTATAAACGGTGGGATGGTGCAATGAGGGTAGAAAACGAAATAATCAACATACCTATAAACCTTATAAAACAAAATACATATCAGCCCAGGAAGAACTTTGATGATCAAGCTTTACTAGAACTAAGTGAATCCATAAGGGAATACGGTGTTTTACAACCAATAAGTGTAAGAAGAGTAAATGGAAACTTTTATGAGCTAATAGCTGGAGAAAGAAGACTTAGAGCATCACAGCTTGCAGGTTTAACTGAGATTCCTGCTATTGTAGTTGAAGTTACCGATAAAGATTCTGCTGTCCTTGCCCTTATTGAAAACCTCCAGAGGGAGGATCTTAACTTTATTGAAGAGGCAGAAGGATATTTAAGACTTATAAAGGAGCATAACTTTACTCAGGAGGAGCTTGCCCATAAGATAGGAAAAAAGCAATCAACGATTGCCAATAAGCTCAGAATATTAAAGCTCTCTGATAAAGTCAAGGAGATAATTTTAAGGGAAAATCTAACTGAAAGGCATGCTAGAGCCCTTTTAAAACTTCCTTCTGAGGAACTACAATTAAAGGCTTTAAAGGAAATACTTGAGAAGGGATTAAACGTAAAGGATACTGAGGATTTGATTGAAAAAATATTAAATGAAAAAGAAGAAAAAAAGGAAAAGGAAGAAAAAAATAAAACTGAAAAGCCAAAGTTTAAATGGGTTATTAATCCTAAGATAATCACTAATACTATAAAGGACATAATGAGTAAAAACGGGATAGATGCTGAATATAAACACAAGGAATACGATGACTATATGGAGATAATAGTAAGAATACCAAAAAAATAGAGGCAAAGGACTTTATTTCAGACTGTTGAAAATTTTTTTTGATAAGCCCCGTGAAGGATTTCCCTGGCATTCGCTCATTTCGCTAAGCAATTCTAATTGCTAGAGCTCATGAGAGATGCCTTTTTGAAATCCTATCACGGGGCTCTTGCAAAAGTTCTAAGGTAAAAATGATTTGTCTACAGTCTTAAATAGAGGCAAAGGCCTCTATTTTTTTGTTTGAATAAGAATAAGGATTCCTATAAAGATGAATACGATTGCTGATATTATATTTAATAAATTTTTTGGAATATATTTTTCAATAAAACTTCCACATAGGACTCCTATTATAGTTGTGCAAATGAGAGCTAATGAGGCGCCTATGAATACAGATAATTTTGAAGTTGATTTTGCAGACAATAGCATGGTGGCAAGCTGAGTTTTATCTCCAAGTTCAGCTAAAAAAACTATTAAAAAAGTTGATAAAATTATTTTAATCATAAAATCACCCTTAACTATTTAATGAAAAAAAATAATGCTGTAAAATATATATTATAGATTTCTTTATAATATTCTAGGGGTGATAGTGTGGGTAAAATTATTTCTATTTTTAATCAAAAAGGGGGCGTTGGGAAAACAACCTCTGCAATTAATTTAGCTTCATATATTGCTCAGATGGGATATAAGGTTTTATTAATAGATATTGACCCTCAAGGGAATACAACAAGTGGTCTTGGAATTGAAAAGGATGACCTTGAATATTCTATGTATGATGTTATAATTGAGAATGCAAAGGAAGAAAATTTTGAAGTAGTTAAGGATGCTATTGTTAATACAATAGTTGAAAATTTATATATTCTTCCTTCAAGGGTAGAACTTGCTGGTGCTGAAATTGAAATAACATATAATGAAGATCGAGAAAAAATATTAAAAAGGGCAATAAAAAGTATAAAAAATGATTATGATTATATTTTTATAGATTGTCCTCCTTCTCTTGGACTATTAACTATAAATGCATTAACCGCAGCAGATAGCGTCCTTATACCTATACAATGTGAATTTTATGCCCTTGAGGGAGTAGGTCAGCTTATGAACACAATAAATCTTGTAAAGAAAAACTTAAATCCGGATTTAAAAATTCAAGGAGTTATAATGAGTATGTTTGATGGGAGAACAAACCTTTCTATTGAGGTTGTTGAGGAGGTTAAAAAATATTTTAAGGGTAAGGTTTATACAACGATTATTCCAAGGAATATTAAACTTGCCGAGGCACCTAGCCATGGTTTGCCCATAATGCTATACGATAAAAATTCAACAGGTGCAAAGGCATACAAAGAACTTGCAGAAGAATTTATTGAATTAGAAAGGGATGAGCAAAATGGCTAAAAAAAGTGCTTTAGGTAAGGGTTTAGGGGCTCTTATACCTGATGCAGAAAAGGATTCAAATGTATTTGAGGTGGAGGTTTCAAAATTATTCCCTAATGAGGATCAGCCAAGAAGGAAATTTGATGAGGAAAAGATAAATGCCCTTGCAGAGTCAATAAAGGTTCATGGCGTGATACAGCCTATAATAGTAAAACGAGAAGGAGATTTTTATAAGATAATAGCAGGGGAAAGAAGATGGAGGGCAGCAAAAATTGCAGGGCTAAAAAAAGTTCCTATCGTGGAAAAGGAACTTTCAGACAGAGAGGTAATGGAGATTTCATTAATCGAAAACATTCAGAGGGAGGACTTAAACCCTATTGAAGAGGCTCTTGCCTATAAAAGGCTTATGGAGGATTTTCAATTAACACAGGAGGAAATAGCAGAAAGAGTAGGCAAATCAAGATCAGCCATAGCAAATACATTAAGACTTTTAAATTTAGATGATAGAGTTGTTGAATTTATTAATGATGGTAAACTTTCAGAAGGACATGGTAAGGTAATCGTTTCTATAGAAGATAAAGAAAAACAATTTTTAATAGCTAAAAAAGTGATTGAAGAAGATTTAAATGTTAGGCAAACTGAAAAATTAATAAAAGAAATAAACAATAAAAAGGTTAAAAAAGAGAAAAAAATAGTTGCTCATTATAAGGATGTTGAGGAAAAACTTCAGATGTTTTTTGGAACAAAGGTGAAGATAAACAACAGCAAAAACAAAGGCAAAATAGAAATAGAGTATTATTCAGAAGATGACTTGCAAAGGATATTAGAATTATTAAATATATAAATGTTTCACGTGAAACAATTAAGAAGGAGTGTTGAATATGGACATAATTTTCTCATTTATTCAAGATTTTCAAATCCCTATGCTAATTTTATTAATAATTTTAGTCATCGTCCTTTTATTTTTGGAAATATTAAATAAGGTAGAAATATCAAGATTAGAAAAAAGATATAAAAAGATGATGAGAGGGAATATGGGAAAAAGTATTGAGGAGCTTTTAATAGAAAACAATAAAAAACTTGATGAAGCCCTTTTGACTACAAAGGAAATAGAAGCAATTTATAAAGATGTTGATGGTAGAGTTAAAAATTGTATTCAAAAATTTTCAATTATAAGATATAAGGCCTTTGATGATGTGGGTTCCGATTTAAGCTTTTCAATTGCCCTTTTAGACGATAATAATGATGGGGTAATAGTTACAGGAATATATGGAAGAAATGAAAGCACTGTTTTTGCAAAGCCAATTAAAAATGGAATTTCAAAGTATGATTTATCTGAGGAGGAAAAGACGGTTTTAAGGGATGCAATGAATAAAAAATAAAGCTACATAATGTAGCTTAAAAAAGAGGGGTATAGGTTTTGTGGTGGATGGAGTAGATTATATCTTTTAAGTCCATGTTATCGCAGTTGATCATTAAAGAGCCGCCTTCCTTTGCTTCAATCATAGAATTTAATTTGTAAAGAGGTGTAGTTTTTTCTGAGTATATATATGCATCAGAAGTAATGTTTTCTGAGATTTTATGGACATCATATCCAAGGTTTTTTAATTGGGTATATAAATCTACAAGGGAATCATCAATGCTTATTATCATAATAAACCCTCCTGCCTATATTGTGAGCAGGAGGGTTTAAAGTTATGCGATGTATATTTTGGAATTATCTTAAGGTAAAAGAAGAATTTATTGAAAGCCTCTTAATTGAAAGGTATAAAGAATAGGAAATTACATCGGCCATTTTCATAACTAAAGATAATCTGGTATTTTGCAAAATAAGGTATTCCATAAATCCTGACATATTAACTATACCAGTTATAGAAAGATTACCTATGGGAGATAGTTTTTTGTTAACGCCAGCGCCAGGAAATATTGGGCCTTCATAGAGATTAATCTTTCCGATGTTTTCAACTTTCCCAAGGGAAGCATCTATGGCTAATATGTAGGGATCAAAATGTCTCTTATAGATGAGATCAATATAATCATCAAGATTTTTAGCATGAACAGGATTTTCAAGGGTTCCGTAGATATTTACACCCTTTAGGTTAAAATTTTTAGTCAACTTATCTCCAACCAAAGGGCCTAAACAGTCTCCAGTTGAACGATCTGTTCCGATACATAGGATGACTAATTGGTTTATATCAGCATAATCCTTTAATATGTTTATTATTTCATTTGAAAGAAGGTATGCAGAGTTTGGTTTATCGCTTTCTATTGAAAAACAGAGTTTCTTTTCTTGAAGCATGTAAAAACCTCCCTTTTGAATCTAGTTTAAATTTTTTCCAAAAGGGAGGTTAAATATACTATATGACCTTTATTTTTTTGAGGATATTATAGAATACCATTAAAAATAATAAATACAGCATTCCTAAAAAACCGTAGGCCTTAACTCCTATATAAATAGATGCGAGAACAAAAATAGGATTTAAACCTAACGTTGAGGAAACAAGTTTTGGTTCTACTATCTGCCTTATTATAGTAATAATTATATAAATAATTACAAGAGCTATTGCAATATAATAGTTTTTAACCAAAAGGAAGTATGCTGCAAGGGAAAAATAAACAAGTCCAATCCCAAGTATAGGAAAAATATCAAGGAAGGCACATAATAAGCTCAACAGGAGTGCATAATTAAATTTTAGGGAGGTAAAGGCAATAAAACTTTCAATAAAGGTCAAACTAACAAGAATAGAATATGATTTTAAATAATTTACAAGCATTTTATAACTTTCAGAGGAAAACTCGCTAAACTTTTTCTTGCCCTCCTCATTAAAAATTTTGGTAAATTGTATTTCATATGAGTTAATATCCTTAGACATAAAATATGTTGCAATAAAGGTTATTACTATAACTAAGAATAAAGAAGGAAGTTTAATTGCAAAGGATAAAAGGGAATTTAACAAAGTTTGAGTCATATTTAAAATTGTTGAAAATATTGTATTTAAATTATTCTGTATGTTTTTAAATATTGTTGGATCCAGCGTCCTTAAGTGCTTTTCAAGATTAACAAAAAGGTTTTGGATATATGGATATATAACGTCAACGCTTGGCACTTTAACAAGAAGGTTTTTAGCTTCAGTAATTAATTTTAATGTTATAAGGGTAAGAAAATAGAAGATGACGCTAAAAGTTATGGTTGTTGTAATAATAGAAGAAAGAGAAACAGGAAGCTTAAATTTTTTAATTAAAAGGTTATTAAAGGGCTTATTTATTAATGCTATAATAATAGCAAGGACAAAGGGAAGGGTATAGGGCAATGTTTTAAAGAATATAAAAAATGAAATTGTATAAATGAGTAAAAACAATCCAAACCTTTTAAGTTTTAAAATAAATACTTGATCAAACATAATTTCACCTCACTTTTAAGGGGGGATAGGATGATAAAATTTAATGGCAATTTAATGGATATAATAATTATTTTATTATTATTATATGGATGCATAGATGGTTTACAAAAGGGGTTTATATCTACTTTGCTTAAATTTTTATCATTATTCTTTTCTCTTTACCTTGCTAAAATTACAACACCATATCTTACTCATTATATTATAAACAATACGGGAGTATATTTAAACATGCAAAAATTATTTTTAGAAAAAATTGAAAAAAACAAGGCAGCATCTTCGGCACTATTTCTTGTTTTAGACAAAAATAATTTATCAAAGAGCGTTACGGATCTTTTTTTAAATGCAGCATGTTTTTTTGTCATTTTTTTTGTGACAAATATAATTTTTAATATTATAAGAGAGAACATAAGAGTTAAAGTAAGAAGGGGGAAGGTAGGATTTTTAGATAAATTGCTTGGAATGGTTTTAGGATTTACAAAATGGGTTTTAATTTTGTTTATCGTATTTGCACTCATGATTCCTGTAGTTTCACTTTCGCCAAAGGACAGTTCTTTAAAAAGTGAAATAGAATCATCGAGAATTGCTAAATACTTTTATCATTACAATATTGTATTCTCGTTAGTTAAAAGGATATCAAATAAATAAAATCAATAGATATATAGTTAATTATAGATATTTTAAATAACTATTCAATAAAAATATCAGTTGTTTTAATATAAAATTGTAAGTATTAAGTAGGTGGTGGTAGCATGAAGGTTGTAGATTGCAAAGGACTTACTTGTCCAAAACCAGTTATATTAACAAAAAAAGCAGTGGAAGATCCTGATTTTGATGAAATTGAAGTTATAGTTGATAACCAAGCATCAAGGGAAAATGTAAAAAAATATTTGCAAAGTGCTAACGTAGATTTTAATATGGAAGAAAAGGATGGACTTTATCATTTTTATGCTAAAAAGAAGGGTGAAATTAAAAAGGTTGATGAGCCTGTTGTTTGCAGTATATCCAATATAAGCGTAGATCAAGGCTTGACATATGTTATATCTTCAGATAAACTAGGAGCTGGCGATGATAAGCTTGGAGCTATGCTCATGAAAAGCTTTATTTATTCATTGACAGAAATCACAGAAAAACCAGGGACAGTTATATTTTTAAATTCTGGGGTTAAACTAACAACAGAAGGTTCCGATGTTTTAGATAGTTTAAAAAAGCTAGAGGAGTTAGGAACAGAAATATTATCCTGTGGAACTTGCCTTGATTTTTATGGTTTAAAGGAAAAGTTAGTGGTAGGTTCTGTAACTAATATGTATACAATCGTAGAGAAAATGAATGCAACAAAAACTATAAAGATATGAGGGGTGCTATGAAAAACATTCTTATTACCTTTGACAGCACAAACTATGCAATCCAATGTGAAGCAGTTCTTAAGGAAAAGGGAATAAAGGGTCAAATAATGCCAACTCCAAGGGAAATTACTAAAAGCTGCGGTATTTCCATAAAGGTTGATTATGAAGAAATAGAAAATATTAAAGGATTAATCAGTGATGGAAAGATAAAAGTTAAAATGCTCTATAGTTTTGGAGAGGAAAGAATTTTTGAGCCGATTTTGTAAAACCACAGTTTAAAAGACTGTGGCTTTTTTATGGGTATTTTTATTGAATAGTTCAAAAAAATAATGTAAACTACACATAATAGGGGGTGAAAAGGATGAGATTAATTAGTTATGGAATGCTGATTAATTACTTAAATAAAGGAATAAAAATAGTTATTATTTTAATCACAACTAAATTAGCAATTAACATTGGAAATAGGCTGATAACAAATTTTTTCGACAGACAAAAGAAGTCAAAATTTGGACTAAATGAGAGAAAGGCGGATACTTTAAAGGGACTGTTTAAGAGTTTATTAAGGTATTCAGTTTACATTATATCTTTTATTTGGATATTTGAAACTTTAGGGTTTGATGTTAAGGCTTTGATTGCGGTAACAGGGGTTGCGGGAGTTGCTATTGGATTTGGTGCTCAGAGCCTTGTAAAGGATGTTATATCGGGAATTTTTATCTTATTGGAGGACCAATTTGCTGTTGGAGATTACATAACCATTGATGGTTTTTCAGGAATAGTAGAAACATTAGGAATTAGAGTGACAAAGATAAGGGATTTTTCTGGTGAGCTTCACATTATACCTAATGGAACAATAGGAAGGGTGACAAATAAGTCAAGGGGAAACATGAGGGCACTTGTTGAGGTTGATATATCCTATGAGGAGGATTTAGAAAAGGCGATAGATATATTAAATAAAATATCAGAAGATGTAAAAAAAGAATGTGATTATATTGTAGAAGGGCCGACGGTTTTAGGAATAACTAATTTTGGAGAAACGGGAATAAAGTTAAGGGTAATAGCTAAAACTTTACCAATGAAGCAATGGGATGCAGAATATGAATTAAGAAAAAGAATTAAAAAAGCTTTCAAGGAGGAAGGTATAGAAATACCCTATCCTAAAAGAGTCATCATCGAAAAAAAGGAGGGGTGCTAGGATGAAGGAGTTTTATTTGGGAGATATTGTTGAAACGAGAAAGGAACATCCTTGTGGCAATAAGACGTGGGAAGTTATAAGGCTCGGTGCTGATATAAAAATAAAATGCTTAAAATGCGGCAGGATAGTCATGCTTCCAAGGTCTAAGTTTGAAAAGTCGGTTAAAAAAATAATCAAATCAAATGCACCAGACACTATTGCACAAGAATGACTTATATGCTAAAATATTATAGTCCCTGCCCACAGGAGTGGGCCGTAAGTCCAGAGGGAGGAGGTGAAGGATATGAAAAGATATGAAACTCTTTTCGTAATTGCACCTAATGTAGTAGAAGAAGAAATTAAGGCTACTATTGAAAAGATTAAGGGTGTAATCGAAAACGGCGGTGGAGTTATTGATAACGTTGATGAGTGGGGAAAGAGAAGACTTGCCTACGAAATCAATCACTTCAATGAAGGATATTATGTTCTAATTAACTTCACTGCAAGCCCTGAATTACCTAAGGAATTAGACAGGGTTTTAAGAATCTCCGACAACGTAATAAGACATATCGTTGTTAAACTTGATTAATAAGGTGGGATAAAATGAATAAGGTTTTACTTATAGGCAGGTTAACTCGTGACCCTGAGATTAGGTATACAGCAGGGACGGGTATTGCCGTGACCACCTTTACACTTGCAGTAGATAGGCCATATGTAGGTCAAAGTGGTCAAAGGGAGACAGATTTCATCCCTGTTGTTTGTTGGAGAAAGCTTGCTGAATTAGTTGCTAACAACCTTACTAAAGGAAGGCTTGTTGCTGTATCAGGTTCTATACAAACAAGAAAGTATCAGGCACAAGATGGTTCAAACAGATATGTAACCGAAGTTGTGGCTGAAGAAGTTAAGTTCTTGGATAGGCCTAAGGAGCAAGCAGCATCCTTTACTCATGATGAAGTTGCAAGCGACGAAGGAGAATTCTTCCCTGTCGATGGAGAAGACGAAATACCATTTTAAATACTTAGGTAAGGAGGGGATAGTATGTCAAATGCAAAGAAGGCAACAAAGCAAAGAAAAGCAAAAAAGAGAGTTTGCGCTTTCTGTGTAGATAAGGTTGAATACATTGATTATAAAGATATAGCAAAGCTTAAAAAATTCATAACAGAAAGAGGAAAAATTCTTCCAAGAAGAATCTCAGGAAACTGCGCAAAACATCAAAGAGAGTTAACTGTTGCCATCAAAAGAGCAAGAAACGTTGCTCTACTTCCATTTACAACAGAATAAGAATAAAAGGTGCCCAATGGGCACTTTTTATTTTATAATTATGTGATATAATAAAATAAAGATTTAGCTTCCGGGGGTGAAATAATGGGGGATGAATTGGATATAATGGGTAATATAAGACTTATAGAAACGTATAAAACGTTCCTGTTGACTTCAGTTTCAGATTTGCATATATCTATGTTAAAGGGTAGTAGAGCAAATTTAGATGAGATTAAGGATGAATTGTCTCAAATTATAATCCTTGCCTATCTTCTTGCTAAAAAGCTTGGAATTGATTATTCGAGTATAGATGATAAGGTTATAAAAAAACTTAAGGCAAGCCTTTTGGATGATGAAAAAAGCGATACAGACTATCTTAGTCTTATTACATACTTAAAAGAAGGAAGGGAATAGATGGTGTCTACAAGGGCCTTAATAGAGTCTTCTTTACTTACTGCTATTGCAGTAGTATTGATTTTAATAAGTATATATGTTCCTATATTTTATTTTATTGGACTTTTTATGTGGCCGTTGCCTCTAGCATTGGTGCAAATAAAACATGGTTATAAATATAGCCTTCTTTCACTTGTTGCTACAACAATAATAGTATTTATATTTACGGACCCCTATACAGCTCTTGGATTTGCAATAACAAACGGCGTTTTAGGTATAGTATTGGGAACTATGATTAAAAGAAAAGAGAGGGCTATAAATACCATTTTTATAATGATAATTATCAATGTTATATCCGTTGCTATATCAATAAAATTATTTGGATTGATAGCTGGACAGGATTATATTAAACTTGTTTTAGATGAGTTTTATAAAAGCATTGAAATGGCAAAGTCCTTTTATGAAAAAATGGGAATTCAAAAGGAAGTTTATGAAAATATATTTAAAGCTATGCCTCCTAAGGAAATGCTTTTAATGTTAATTCCTTTTGCGCTGTTTATGCATGGATTTTTGTCTGCTATTATAACTTATGTTCTGGCAAAGGGAATATATTCAAGGTTTGGGATAAAGCTTGAAGAAATTCCTAAGTTTTCAAATTGGTATGTTCCTGTAAAGCTTGCCTTTTCAATAATAATTTTAGTTTTGATTGCTTATATATTAGCTTACTTAAAGGTTAAAAATGCTGATGCATATCTTTTAAATGCAATGTATCTGATGCTTTTAACTTTTTCAATAAACGGCCTTGCAGCCTTAAGCTTTTGGCTTAACAAACAGAATTTACCCAAGGCCTTTAGGGTATTAATACTTTTGTTTGTTTTCTTTTCATTAGGCAATATATTATTTTTAGTAGGAATAGTTGATTATTCCTTAAATTTAAGGAAACTTGATAAATCAAGGATTAAAGATTCTCCAAAATGATGGAGGTTTGTTATGGATAATAAATTTAAAAATTTTATTCCAAATGTAAGGATATATCTGCTTATAATAGCTATATTGTTAGGAATATTGGCATTTTATAATGTTTACGTATTTTTTGTAGGATTTTTTGTTTATTTGGTTCTTCTTTATTATAACTTCAAAAGTTCAGAAGTAAAAAAGAATCAGTTTTTTAAGTTTATAGAGGATATATCAAATAATATCGACTCTGCCGGAAGGAATACTTTGTCTAAAATTCCAATACCTCTTACTATTGCAGATGATGAGGGAAAAATTATTTGGGCTAATTCTCCTTTTTTAGAGGGTGTTGTTAAAAATCCGTATGGAAAGAGCATAAAGACGATTATTCAAGATTTAGATCTTCAAAGGATAATTGAAAAAAATATAAGTGAAATAAATAAAGTAAAGATAGAAGAAGAGTATTATGATGTTTTAATTAATGTAGTAAAATCAAAATCCTCAAATAGGAAAAATATATTTTTGTTTTATTTTATCAAAAAAACAAATTATTATAAGCTTATTGAAGAATATGAAAATAAGAAAATGGTAGTTGCCTTAATTGAGATAGATAATTACGATGAAGTGTTAAAGAGTATGGATGATATAAATAGACCCATATTGATTGCAGAAATTGATAAAAAGATTAATTCCTTTACTTCAAGCCTAAATGCCTTTGTTAGGAAATATGATACAAGCAAATATGTTGCAGTATTCGAAGAACAGAATATAAAAAGGGTTATAGAAGAAAAATTTCCTATCCTTGATGAAGTTAGGGAGATGTATTTTGGCAATAAAATACCTGTTACTTTAAGCATAGGTGTAGGCATGAATGGTGAAAATCCACATAAAACCCATCAATTTGCAGTTGCAGCAAAGGACCTTGCCCTAGGAAGAGGAGGGGACCAAGCTGTTGTAAAGGATGGGGAAAAATTACTATTCTTTGGTGGTAAAAGCAAAGAAGTAGAAAAAAGGACGAAGGTTAAGGCAAGGGTAATTGCCCATGCTCTATCGGAGCTTATAAATCAAGCCAGCGAAGTAATTATAATGGGGCATGAGACTCCGGACCTTGATAGTATGGGTGCTGCCCTTGGAATGTATAGAGGATGCAAACAAAAAGGTAAAAGTGTATATATTGTCCTAAACAAGGTAAATAAATCCATTGAAAAAATAATGGAGAAGGTTAATAATAGAGGATATGAGGGTGTTTTTATAACTAATGAAACATCCAATGCCATAGCAAATAGCAAAACGCTCCTCATAATAGTGGATGTCCATAGAAGAAATTTTGTTGAAAATCCTGAGCTTTTAAATAGGGTTGGAAATATAGTTATTATAGACCACCACAGAAAGAGCATTGACTTTATTGATAATGCAACAATAACCTATATAGAGCCCTATGCCTCATCAACTTCGGAGCTTGTAACGGAGCTTTTACAGTATATGGTTGATAGAGTTGAACTAAGCGAAGTTGAAGCTCAAGCCCTTATGGCAGGAATATATGTGGATACTAAAAACTTTACCTTTAAGACGGGTTCAAGGACCTTTGAAGCAGCAAGCTTTTTAAAGAAGATGGGGGCAGATCTTATTGAAGTTAAAAGGCTCTTTGCCGATGATTTTAAAACCTTTATTGAAAGGATGGAACTTATAAAAAGCGCAGAGATTAAAAATGGAATAGCAATAGCCCTTCATAGGGGACAGGTTGATAATTTTATAATAGTTCCCCAAGCTGCCGATGATCTGTTAAAGATTGACGGAATTGAGGCATCCTTTGTTCTTGCTAATGTTGGAAATGAAGTAATGATAAGCGGAAGATCCTTAGGTGATATAAATGTTCAGCTTATTTTAGAAAGCATCGGCGGTGGCGGACATATGACTATCGCTGGAGCAAAGCTTTCAGATATAAGCATAGATGAAGCTAAGAAACTTTTAGAAATTGCTATACAAAACTATCTAAAGGGGAGTGACAAGAAATGAAGGTAATATTAAACGCTGATGTTAAAGGTGTAGGGAAAAAAGGAGATGTTATAAACGTTTCAGATGGCTATGCAAGAAATTTTCTTTTTCCAAGAAAATTAGCAATAGAAGCAAATGAATCAAATTTAAAGGTTTTAGAAGCTCAAAAGGCTAAAGAAGAGCAAAAAAGACAAGAGGAGCTTCAAAGGGCAAGGGAGCTTGCAAAAAAACTTTCTGAAATTACAGTTGAAGTGTCAGTTAAGGCTGGGGAAAATGGAAAGCTATTTGGTTCAATAACTTCAAAGGATATATCAGATGCTCTTAAAAAACAACATGGAATAGAAATAGATAAGAAAAAGATAGAATTAGATGAAGCAATAAAGGTTGCGGGAGTTTACAATATTGAAGTAAAGGTTTACCCGGAAGTTACAGCAAAGCTTAAGGTAAGCATTAAAGCACAGTAGAAAGGAAGATTTAGGTGAAAAAAAACGCAGCAAGTAAATCTAATAAAGTTAGGGAAATAATTAAAGGACAATATGAAGAACTTGAAATAAAGGTTAATTCTTTGATTGAAAATGTATATGAGCTTTATGGGACTGAAAATGTAAATGCTGTTTTAAAGGAAGAAAATCTTTTAGATGCACTTTTATCGGATGAATTAAACGAAAAACTTTTTGTTCTTCAAAAGGTTCTTTTAAACAAAGATGATTTTATAGATGACCCCTTTGAACTTATTGAAAAGTTAGAAGAAAAATTAGCCTACGTTTTGGCAAGAAAAAAAGTTGAAATGGAACTTGAAAAAAAGGTTGATGAGATAATAGAAAAAAACAATGAAAAATTTATAGATGACATAAAGCTTAGCATCATTAAAAAACAAAGGGGACCAGAAAACAGCAAAACCTTAAAAAAACTAGCAGAACTTCAAAAGCTTGAAAGCATAGGCCTTTCAAAATCAATTATGGAATACCTAAGGCCATCTTCCGTCAAGGAGATTGTTGGACAGGAAAGGGCTATAAAGGCTATATTATCAAAACTTGCATCGCCCTATCCACAGCATATAATACTTTATGGCCCTCCGGGGGTTGGAAAAACGACCACCGCAAGGCTTGCCTTTGAAATTGCAAAGATGTTAAAATCCACTCCTTTTTATGAGGAGTCTCCCTTTGTGGAGGTAGATGGGACAACCCTAAGATGGGACCCAAGGGAGATTACAAACCCTCTTTTAGGTTCTGTCCATGATCCTATATATCAGGGAAGCAAAAGGGACTTTGCAGAAAGCGGCATTCCTGAGCCAAAGCTTGGACTTGTTACAAAGGCCCATGGAGGAATCCTGTTTATCGACGAAATAGGCGAGATGGATCCAATACTTCAGAATAAACTTTTGAAGGTTTTAGAGGATAAAAGGGTGGAATTTTCATCATCCTATTATGATCCTGATGATGAAAATGTTCCTGAATATATAAAAAAGCTATTTGATGAAGGGGCACCGGCGGATTTTGTTTTAATCGGTGCAACAACTAAAAGCCCTAAGGAGATCAATCCTGCCTTAAGATCAAGGTGCGCCGAAGTTTATTTTGAACCACTTTCTAAAAAAGATATCCAAAACATTGTTTTAAATGCTGCAAAAAAGTTAAAAATCAAAATGGATGCAGAAGTTCCCGAAATCATTAGTCAATATACTATAGAGGGAAGAAAGGCTGTTAATATATTAGCCGATGCCTATGGTTATGCCCTTTATAATAGAAGAGGAAAAAGGCCATATATTACAAAGGATGATGTTTTAGAGGTAATAAACCTTGCAAAGCTTGTTCCTTATTATAAAACCTATGCAAAGGAAGAGGGAGAAGTAGGTAAGGTATTTGGCCTTGCAGTTTCAGGCTTTTTAGGAAGTATATTAGAGATTGAGGCGGTTGCCTTTGAAAAGGAAGATGGAAGCGTAAGGTTTAATGATACAGCCGGCACCATGGCAAAGGATTCGGTTTTTAATGCAGCATCGGTTATAAGAAGGCTTACTGGTCTAGACATTTCCAATTATGACATCCACGTAAATATAATTGGCGGAGGGAATGTGGATGGACCTTCTGCAGGTGCTGCCATAACCGTTGCAATATTAAGTGCCATAACAGGCAAAAAGGTAAGACAGGATACTGCTATTACCGGGGAAATATCCCTTCTTGGTGAAATTAAGCCTGTTGGTGGAGTAAATGAAAAGATTCATGGGGCAATTCAGGCAGGAATGAAAAAAGTCATAATTCCTAAAGAAAATATTGATGAGGTATATAAGGATTATGAGATTGAAATAATCCCTGTTTCCACGATAGATGAAGTGTTAGATGTAATTCTTTGGGAGGCGGTTTGATGGATAAATTAAGGGTTCCTCCACATAATATTGAAGCTGAGCAGTCGGTATTAGGCTCTATGCTTCTTGACAGGAATGCAATAGCCGACGTTACTGAAATTTTAACTGGCGATGAGTTTTATAAAGAATCCCATAGGATATTATACAAAACAATAGAGGAAATTTATAATAAGGATGAACCTGTGGATATCATAACCGTAATAGACCTTTTAAAGAGCAGGAATCTTTTGGAGGTTGTAGGAGGAGTAAGCTATATATCAAACATTGTTGCTTCTGTTCCTACGACAGCTAATGCAAAGTCCTATGCAAAAATAGTTAAAGAAAAGGCGCTTTTGAGAAGGCTTATAATCGCATCTAACGAAATTATGGATAAGTGCTATCAGGAGCCTGATGATGTTGAAGAGGTTTTAGGCCTGGCAGAAAAGGCAATATTCGATATTTCTCAAAATAAATCCCACAATGATTTTGAGCCTTTATCAGAAATAATAATGAAAAGTTTTGACAGCATAGAACATCTGTCAAAAACAAAGGGAGATGTTACAGGGATTCCATCGGGATTTACTGATCTTGACAGGAAAACATCGGGATTTCAAAAGGGAGATTTTATTCTTGTTGCAGCAAGACCTTCTATGGGTAAGACGGCCTTTGTTTTAAATATAGCCCTTCATGCTGCCTTAAGGGCTAAAAAAAGCGTTGCAATATTCTCCCTTGAAATGTCAAAGGAACAGCTTGCATTTAGAATGCTCTGTGCTGAGGCTAACATAGATATGTTAAAACTAAGGACAGGGGATCTTGATGAGGAGGATTGGTTTAGACTGGCAAGGGCGGCAGGCCCGATGTCTGAGTCAAAGATATTTATAGATGATACCCCTGGAATTTCTGTAAATGAGATGAGGTCAAAATGTAGAAGACTAAAGATAGAAAAGGGCTTAGACTTGATTATAGTTGACTATCTTCAGCTCATGTCAGGAAGTAAAAGAAGTGAAAGTAGACAACAGGAGGTTTCAGAAATATCAAGATCCTTAAAGGCCCTTGCAAAGGAAATGGATGCTCCGGTTATTGCCCTATCACAGCTCAGCCGTGCTCCTGAGGCAAGATCTGATCATAGACCAATGCTATCGGACCTTAGAGAATCAGGTTCCATCGAACAGGATGCTGACCTTGTTATGTTCCTTTACAGGGATGAGTATTACCATAAGGATACCGACAAGAAAAATATTGCAGAGGTTATAATTGCAAAGCAAAGAAACGGTCCTACAGGAACAGTTGAATTAGTATGGCTTGGACAGTATACCAAGTTTGGAAATCTCGACAGATACCATAGTGCATAAAAAATTCCAGCTTTATACCATGAGTATAAGGCTGGAATTTTTTATGTTTAAATATTTTTTTATAAAGATTATGAAATTCTTACGATTCTTTGATAAATTAAAATTAATCAAATAATAGGGAGGGAAAGAGAATATGAATGAATTTGTTTTAGAAGCTAGAAATATAACAAAATACTATGGGAAAAATTTGATTTTAAAGGATGTATCATTAAAGGTTCCTAAAGGTTCAATATTTGGTATAGTAGGGCCTAATGGAGCTGGGAAAACAACTTTTTTAAAGATAATCAGTGGAATAACAAGGCAAAATAGTGGAGAAGTGATTGTTTTTGGAGAAAGGCTTAATAGAAAAAGTTTAAATAAAGTAGGAGCCTTAATTGAATATCCTTCTATTTATGGTAATTTAACAGCAGAGGAAAATCTTCTTATTCATACTTTACTTATGGGAATAGAAAAGGACAATATTCATAAGGTTTTAGATATAGTTGGCTTAAAAGATACGGACAAGAAAATAGTTTCAAAATTTTCTTTAGGAATGAAGCAAAGATTAGGAATTGCAATAGCACTATTAGGAGACCCGGAGATATTAATATTAGATGAACCAACAAATGGACTTGATCCTATAGGTATTCAGGAAATGAGGGAACTTATAGTTTCTTTTAAGGAAAGAGGGATTACAGTTATTATAACTAGCCATATTCTCAGTGAAATTGAAAAGATAATTGATAAGATTTCAATAATTAACAATGGCCAAATAAAATATGTTGGAGATTACAGTAAAGATAAAGATTTGGAGAAATTATTTATGGATGTTGTAAGGGGGGATTTTAATGGTTAATTATTTAAAAGCAGAACTTATAAAATACAAAAGAACTTCTTTAAAAAAATTATCCTTTTTTCTTCCTGTTTTAATGATGTTAATAACTTATCTTATGCATTCTTTTATGCCTAAAGGTTATATGGAAATAACAGATTTTATTTTGTTAACGGGTTTTAATTGGTGGACGGTTTTATTTGTTCCAATAGGAACAGCCTTTTTTGCTGGACTTGCTAGTATTATGGAGAAAAAGGTTGGAAACTATAAAGCTTTTGCATCAAGGGATTTATCTTTACAAAGAATTTGGATTTCAAAGGTTATTGTAATTAGCATTTTTATGCTCTACTCTGTTATGCTTTTAGCTTGTTTAATTATCTTATTTGAACTACTTCTTGGAGGACAAATAAAATTTAAAGAAATAATAAGTTCGGCTTTTATAATTTGGATTGGAAGTATAAATTTAGTGCCTATATATTTGTTTTTAGCAACATATGCAGGTTTGATTATAAATGTAATAATAGGGATCATTGGATTTTTTATAGGTGCTGTAATGGCTGTAAAAAACTATTGGATGTTCGTTCCCTGGAGTCTTTCTTTAAGGATGCTATGTCCTATCTTAAAGGTTCATCCTAATGGTATTCCCTTAAAACCTAATGATTTATTGCTTGATTTTTCCTCAATTAAATTTGGTTTATTGTTTTCCGTTATTTACTTTTTAATTTTTACTCTAATAACTTCCCTTTGGTTTAAAAAAGAGGTGGTAAAATGATAAAAATATTAAGGGTTGAATGGATAAAAACAAAGAGAACTATGTTAAGAGAAGTGCTGATTTTAAGTCCAGTAATTTTTTCTTTATATGCTTTTTGGCAGGTATCTAAAAGGCCTTTAGACGATGAGATTATAAAGAATGTTTTTCTAATTCGCAGTTTATTTTTTAAATTTTTTCTTCCTTTATTGGTAAGCTTTATTTCTAGTTATATCATAGGATACGAAGATATATATGGCAATAATGTCTATATTAATAATAGGACTTCTAAAATATACTTTTGTCTTGGAAAGATTTTAAGTTCTTTTATTTATATGGTTTGGATCCTAATGGTCATGGATTTAATATATATTTTTTCTTTAAAGTTTTTATATATAAATTTTCCTTATAAAATACTATTCTTTTCTTCAATTATGGCGCTTTTAGGGATATTACCTGTTATCGTTTTGCATGTATTTGTAACTTTTAAATGGGGTATGGGGATTTCTGGAGCTTTAGGGTTAGTAGGAACTTTACTAAGTGCTATAGTAACCGCCGGATTAGGCTCTAAGATATGGTTTTTGTTCCCTTGGGCTATTCCTTCTATGTTAAACTTATATTGCATTGTTTTTTTAGATAATATTAAAGTTACGGAGGAATTAACAAAATTATTAACTCAATATTCGCCCTTTCAGATTTACTTAAGCTCAAGTTTGAATGGGATAATAGCAAGTATTGTGTATTTTGTTATATTTTTATCAATAGGATTATATTGGTTTAAGAGATGGGAAGGGAGGAGTTGTTGTGATTAAAAAAATTAAAGAGCTTTTATATATTGTCATATCATTAACTTTTATTAATGGTTGTGCAGTTAATGTATGTGAATTTGAAAAATCAATAAATTTAAGTAAATATCCGTGGAAGGATTATGAAAAGGCAATATATGAAATATATAGAAATGGTAAATTAATAGGAACTGCTGAATTTCAAATACAAAAGAAGGATAACAATTATGAAATAAAAAAGGTTATACAAATAGTAGATAAAGTAATTGAAAATGGAGGATTAATTTATTCAAATACTTTAATGCCATTAACTTCATATTATAAGGAAAGTTCGAAGGAAGGAGATATAGATATAAAGTGCAGTTATGATAAGGATAACTGGAGATTAAAAGTTATTACGCCTAGAAAAAAAGTAAATACAGATATTAAACTTCCTAAAAATTATTATGAAAATGCAACATTGTTGTATATATTAAGGTCATTGAATTTTTCTAAGGGACAGATATACAAAATTAATGTTGCAGTACCAGCTAATTTAAAGGTTATTCCTTTTAAAGTTAGTATTTTAGATGTAGAAAAAGTGAAAACTCCCTATAAAGAAACAGATTGTGTAAAAATAAAAATAAACAATCAATATGCTTGGTATTCTAATGATGATAAAAAGTATTTATATCAATATAAAAAAGGAGAAGATTTGTTTGTTTTAAGGTATATTTATGAAAAATGAAAGTCTTGTTTATATTCTTCTATATGATTTTGAATACAATATTATAAACAGACTGTTGAAAAAGTTGTTTTTAATAAGCCCCGTGAAAAATTCGCCAGGCATTTGCTTATAAGCTTTAGCAATTAGAATTGCTAGAGCTTATGAGAAATGCCTTTTCTAATCCTTTCGGGTTCTTGAAAAATTTTAACACTAAAGAGTGTTTGTCTACAATCTGAAATATTATAAAATTCTTATATTTTTGTTTAAAATTAAAATACAACACCTGTTGTATGTATAAAATTTATTATAAGGGGCATGTTGCCCCTAAATTTTTATAAAAATTAAGGTATATATAATAATGGATATTTTTTACAATTAGTATGTGGTTGGTATGATGATTATATCAGTTTTTATTTTAAAATGTTAAAGAGAAGGGTTAAAAAATATGGAACAATTTACTAGATATAAAAGTTGAATTTTATTAAAGAAATAATTTATAATTTTTAGTAAACTATGAAATATATGAGAAAATAATAAAAAATTAAAAATTTTGATATAGGGTGGTTATATGCAGAGTAAAGTTATTTTGATTGTTGATGATGAGGACGATATTAGAAACATGATTAAAAATTATTTAGAAATGCATAATTATAAAGTTTTAACAGCAAAAAATTCAGAAGAAGCCTTTAATATTGCGTTAACCAGTGTCGTAGATTTAATATTGCTAGACATAATGATGCCGGGTATTGATGGTTTAAATTTTTGCAGGAATGTGAGAGACAAGCTTAATTGTCCGATAATATTTTTAAGTGCCAAGACTTTAGAAGAGGATATAATTAAAGCTCTATCAATTGGTGGAGATGATTATATAACTAAACCCTTTAGTTTAAAGGAATTGATGGCAAGGATTGAATCCCACCTTAGAAGGGAGGAAAGGTTGAAGTTAAAGAATATTAATGTAATACGATCAGGCAATATTTTATTAGATGTGTTTTCTAAAGAAGTATTTTGTAGGGGACATAAGGTTGTTTTAACTAAAAAAGAGTATGAAATAGTAGAGTTTTTATTATTACACAAAAATATTATTTATTCAAGAGAAAAACTATTTGAAAATATTTGGGGATTAGATTCGGATAGCAATTTAGAGGCTGTAACAGAGGTTATAAAAAATATTCGTAAGAAATTTAAAGAATATGATAATGAGAATACTTATATACAAACGGTTTATGGTTTAGGATATAAATGGGAATTAAGACATGAATAGAATATAGACTTAAGGGTTTAATTATGTAACTTGTTTGTTACTAAAAGAGGTTTGATATTATTGATGGAGAAGAAGTAGCTATCGATTCCACAAAAGCTAAGCTGTTATTCGGCAAATTATTTCATCTCAAAAAATTCAAATTAATTTAACCTAAAAAGTATTTAAAATAGCTAAAAATGCAAAGATGAAATAATTTGCACCACAAAAAAACAGAAAAAAGTCAAAATGTTTAATCCTTAATGAACATAAAAAAAGAGGGGTAACCCCTTATGGTTAAGCTGAAATATTTACTTCAGTCTGAGCTTCATAAATAAGCTCATTATCAATAACTCTTGTGTTTTTGTTAGCTCCAGTAATCAAGCTCATTCTTGCAATTGCGTTTAGTGGCCTTAAAAGCCCATTAGAGCTTGAATATAAAAGTTCGAGGGCATCCTCGGTAAATATAGGTTCACTGCAACCAGCAATTTTAAGCATATATGGGATATACAGCTTTACTTCATCTAAGGTTAATCCTTTTAAAGAGTAATTAACAACAATTCTTTGTCTTAGTGTTTCATGCGGTTGCTTTTGAATTTGAGATATAAATTGAGTTTGATGGGAAAGAATAAGAACAGCACAATCTTTAGAGTCCATTTGAAAGTTAAAAATTATTCTTAGATCGTTAAGTATTGAATTTTTAAGGAATTGAGCTTCGTCTAATATTATAATAATAGTGCAATAATTTCTAACCTTGCGAGTAACACGATAGAGGAATAAATAATCAATCTCTTGTTTAGAAGGGACAAATTTTATCTTTTCAATATGCTTCATATATTTTTCAATAGGCTTTTGTTTAATAGATGATGTATTTAATCAAAAATACCAAAGTTAATTAAATCAGCCTCAGGATAAATATCAGTAGAATCAGAAATCAATGTGACGTATAAAAACAAGGCCATTAGTAACGAGTGCGCCTTTAAGAGGATAACAAAATAGGTTAGCAGATGAAAACTTAGGTGTTAGAGGAAGCATTTAAATCCGGACTGTATTTAGACAGTTTTTTAGCTTTATTTTAACAAAAGTAACAAAGGAGAAATAATTATGAGAAAAACATTGATTAAAAATAGGAACTTTTATAATTATTTTTTAGCTAGAAACATTAGCAATATAGGAGATATGCTTCATGATATAGCTATTATGGTTCTTATTGCAAATTATACCAATTCTATTTTTATTTCTGGGGTTATAACATCTATAAACTCTATTGTAAGAGTGTTAAGTGTTTTGTTATTTATTAAAATCATTGATAAGTTAGATTATAAAAAATTGATGATACGATTGGATATATTTTATGGTATGTTGGTAATGTTATTATTTTTTCTTTCAATCTATAATTTTAGATATTTCTATCTATATATATTTGAAGTATTTTTTAGTTTTATATTTTCTGTATATAAAATAACAAGAGAAAAAGTTTTAAAATCAGTTTTGCCTTATAATAAATCTAGATATATATCATTAATTTTTTCTACAGAAAATATATTAGCTGTTTTGATTCCGACATTGTCTATGATTTTATTAGACTATATAGATTTAAGATATTTTATCTTAATTAATTCTTTTACTTTTTTTATTTCAGCTTATCTTACTTCTTGTATAAACTTGAATTCACAAAATGAAATTAAAAAAAGTGGAGATGATATTACATATTCAATTAAAGATATAATAATTAAAACTTACCCTTATACTATATTAGTATTAATCATAGCTGTTATGATAACATTTATATCTTCAGGAGTTAAAATGATTTTACTTGAGTTTATAAAAGAATTTAATTATAGCCCAAATAAAATAGGAATATTTCAATCGATTTATACAGTTGGATGTATATTAGGATCAGTTATTATTGGAGTGGTTCATGTTAATAAAGCAATAGGAACTTTGAAGAAAATAATATTTATAAGTTTAACAATTTTTTTACCTTATATTTTGTCACCTAATCTTTATACCTTTATAATTGTGATTTTGGGATATGGATTTTTTTTTACATTAATTAATGGAATATTACAAATATATTATCAACATAATGTTAATCAAGAACATTTAGGTTTTATAAGAAGTATTCATACTATAGTAGTTGGATTAATTGTGCCTATATCAATGATGATAGGTAATTATATACTTAACTACTTTAATTTAAGAATTTTATTTATAGTATTTATATTACTAATAAGTATTTTAATTTTAATAATTTATATTTATGAAACAGTTTATTTAATAAGAATTAATGTTATTGAAAGGGAGCAGATGTAAAAATGAGTAAAACTTTTAAAATTAGTTTGAATAACGATAAAATACTTAATATTGTAAGAGGGAAAGGATGGTATATTAGTAATAGTGAAAAGTTAGATGATGAAAATGTTAATTTAGGAAGCGGTTTAATAAGGGAGCTAGATTGGAATATTTATTTAAGTAGTTATAATATTTATATAAATGCAAATTGCAATGGAAAGTGTATTTATTGTTATCAAGAGGCACAAAACAAACGAACTTTTTCAAATTTATCTTTTGATGAGATTAAAAGTTTTATTAATTATATGGAATCTCTAAATAAAGATTTAAATCTGCCAAAATCCATTGAATTTTTTGGTGGAGAACCTTTGTTACGTAAAGATATATTAAAGATAATAGATTTTATTTTAAGTAAAGGTTATAAAATTAATATTGCAACAAATGGAACTTTACCAATAATAAGGTCAAATTCAATGTTAGAATATATAAAGAATCCTAATGTTCATTTCCGGATTAGTTTAGATGGACATACTAAAGAATTGCATGAAAAATTTAGAACAAAAAATTCATTTAATAAAATATTAGAAAACATAAATTATTTAGTAAGTTAGCAAGCTGTAATTGGCAAGTACTTTTGGGTTCTCCCGCAAATTTGGTGATAAATTAATCATAATTTATTAAACTTCAATTTTTAAATTTTAAATTTGATAAAATACTTTCTTTTTAAGCAACTCAAATCCTGCACGCCCAAACATTTGTCTTTTTATAGTTTTAAGTCTATTAACATGACCTAATAATAAAGCATTGCTAAAATCAGTTTTTAAAATATTTAAGGTTGCTTTATAATCATTATAAATTCCTTTAACAAATACACTGAGTTCCTTAAATTCTGATTCTTCAGCTTCTTTCAACCAATTTATGAATTTATCTACTTCCCTTTTTTCTATTATTATTTTAAAGTTTTGTATTAGATTATAGAGCCTGCTTAAATCACTTTTATTTTTTAATACAGTTTCAAGTTTGGCCTTATCACTATATTTTAAATGTTCAACGTCTTTCCACAAAAGTTCTATTAACTTTTCTAAAGTTATCTTTTGTTCCCTTTCTTTTTCCTGCCCTTCTGAATCTATCTCAATTTTCAATTTGCTTACATGGTATCTGACAGTTCTTTCGCTTCCTGTATATCCTTTTTTTCTTATTAATTTATAAATCTCTGATGCAAATACTCCATCTTGATATTTTTCTTTAATAAAATCTAAATATTCATCAATAATACTTGATTTTTTAATTGTCTTTAAATCAGGCATTTCTTCAATTTGAAGATATTTAGTAACTGTTTTATAATCTAAACCTGTCCTTCTTGAAATTTCAGATTTACTTAAGTGTAATGATTTAAGATATTTAACTTCCTGAATCTTTTCATGCTTTTTAAATAACCTCTCTTGTTGTTTTTGTTGAATCTTGGTTAGCTTTTTATTTTCTTGTTTTTCTGTGTTGCATATAAATGCTTCGTTTATTTTAATTCGTATCCCCGATGAATATTTTCTAATAAGTATATTTTTTAATACATTGAAGGCATTATTAAGTAAATGCCATTTATCTGCTATTTGTTTGGCTTCAGGTATGACATTACTTATTGCTTTATAATATGTTAAAGATCTATCTCGCGTAATGATTTTAACATTGTTATGCTCTTTAAGCCACCCTTCAATTGTTTGAAGGTTTCTGTCCTTAAGAATATCTATAGGTTTCCTTGTTTTTAAATCACATATTAATGTTCCATAATTTGTGCCTTTTTTAAAAGCCCAATCATCAATTTCTATTTCTGTGTAATCTGAATTTATTTTTATTTCAGTATTTTTAATAATTCTTATTGCGGTATCAGCACTAAGTGGAGTAAATAATTGGCTAATAATTTTAGATGCTAACTCTGCACTTAATACAAAAACTATTTTTTCAATTTGTTTATTAAGTCTTTGGGTTCTTCTTTGATATCTTTGAACAAAGTCAGTATGTCTTTCTGTAAAAATCTTTAAATCGCATTCTGAATTAGTGCAAAAGAATTTTCTTGAAATAATATATAGTGTTGTTTTAAATGTTGATATTGGTAAATCTGCTACTTTTCTAATATATGTGCTATGAATTTTAAAACTTGGAGTATTACATTTGGGGCATAAACATTGTTTTGAATTTGAAATAATTGTGATTTCAATCATATTATCATGAATTTTTGTTTCTTTTACAGAGTAATTTGGTTGGAATATTGTTGTAAATATTTTCAAAATAAACACCTTTCTAATTTAAAATAATTTATCTTTATTATACCATTTAGAAAGGCAAATTCCTTTCACCAAATTTGCGGGAGAACCCATTTTATTTTACCACTTACAAAGATCTTAAAACTATTTTTAAGTAAATATGAAATTTATGTAAATATTATAAAATTCTTATAATTTATTATTATTATAAAAAATGGGTCATTTTAGATATTATAAAATGAAAAATTTAGCAATGTTATATAATATAATTATGTTAACTTATCTATAGGATATTAATTAATTTCTGAATACTTTACTAACTTTAAGCTGATCTTCAATAGAGAGTTTAGAAGCTTTAGTAGAAAGGAAGATAGCATGCCTATCGCTATAGATACTAGCAGGGATACCAAAGTTTTCGAGCATAAAGCGAGCGACTTCAAAATATCCTTGAAGGCATTCATTTTTAGTCATATAAAGACCGAGAACTTTGCCAGTAGCATCGTCGATAGCACCATGGATAGAATAGTTACAGCCAATACCCAGCCAATCAAATGGAGAGGAATCCATCTGAACTAGAAGGCCCATCTGTGGTTTTCTTTTTCGTCTTGTATGGGGTTTAAATCTACGACGCTTTTTAGGGCTTTTAATATCGGTAGAGTTAAGGATATTGTAGATGGTAGAGTAACTTAGCTTAATGCCATGGAATCTTTCAAGAAGCTCGTTAAAATGTTTGACGTTAGCATTTTTGTAGTTATCAGACAATTTAAGAGAGATAATTTTACCTTTAAGTTCATCGGAAACAGCATGAGAAGGTTTACGGCCTTTGTTTTTATGAATAAGAGCAGAAACTCCGCTTTGCATCACACCCTTTCTTAATCTAATAACTTGACGTTCGCTAAGGCCTAAAACCTTCGCTGCTTCCTTAACAGTTAAAAAATTCAAGGGATTTTTGAATGACAACATACCTATTAATTTGTTTTTGTGACATTGAATAAAACACCTCGTTCCTCATAGTGACATTTTATCATATTACTTTACAACATGACATTATCATAAAATAATCACAAATTAACCTATAATATCTTGACACTATTATTTTTATTTACAACAAGTTTTTAATCAAAATGAATTTTATAATACTAGGACACCGTGTATTGCGTTTTATGGTGGTGAGCCATTGTTAAATTTTAGTTTAATAGAAAAGACTATAAAATATGTTAAAGAAAAATATCCTCAATTAGAATGTTTGTTCACAATTACAACAAATGGATTACTTCTACGGGATAAGTTTATTTCAAATTTTTTAAAAGAAAATAATGTATTTATTTGTGTAAGTTTAGATGGGTATAAAGAAAATCATGATAGGAACAGAGTAACTTATAACAATAATACTACGTATGATGAAATAACTCGAATAATAGATACTAATTTTAAAAAATATCCATTTATTTATTCGCTATGTTGTATTGATTATAAAACTGATTTGATAGAATTGTATAAATTTTACAAGGAAAATGATAGAGCAGAGGGTGGAAATATTCCGCATCTATTAAGGATAAATTTTATTAATGATTTAGAAACAAATTATTTCGATTCTTTTTCGGATGAAGATAGAAAAAATTTTAGTGAAAATTACAATAAATTAATAGATAGATACATAGAGCTTTCTCAAAATGGAAAGTCGGATTGGTTTCTCGATCTTTTTATTGGACAGGAAATATTAGGATTTTATGATAGGCTTAGATTTGATAAGAATAGTAGATTTTATTTTGTTAGAGGTGCTTGTATTCCAGGTGATAAAATTTATGTTTTATCTGATGGCACATATTCTATTTGTGAAAAAGTATGTATTGACGGATTAAAAATTGGACATGTTTCAACTGGACTAAATTATGATTCTATTTTTGAAATTATAACAAAATTTAATGAAACTTTAATTAGTAAATGTGGATTATGTAATATATCTAGCTTATGCAATGTATGTTATGCGCATTTAATAAATGAAAATGAATTAGGAATTACAAATAAGCAATGTATTAATAAATATAGTTATTTTATTAAATTAATAAAAATAATAGAAGAAATTGAAAAAATAAATCCTACATTTTTTGAGAAGAAAATTAATGAAACGTGTATTAAAAATAATAAATCAAAAATAGAAAAGTTTGACTTATTGGTTAAAAATTTATGGAGATAAATTTTAGTGATGGAGGTGAATTTTAGTGACGGAAGTGAGAAGAATAATTAAAGCTTTTGTTAAGAAAAATATTTTTAAAGTGGTTATTTCAATTATATTGTTCTTAATAAGTGCTTTTATTAGCGTTTTACCTGCTAAAGTTTATGAACATATAATAAACCAAGGTTTTATGAAAAGAAATTTGAATATCGTATTGATATCTTGTGCATTATTGATTGGAATATATATTATACGAGTGCTGTTTAGCTATTTATCTAATAACTATTTAATAGTTTTAGGAAATGAGCTTGTAGCTTTGATTAAAGAATCCATTTATGAACGTTTGTTTATATTAGATCTTAATTTTTATGATGATAAAGAGGTAGGATATATAAATGCTAGGGTAGAAGAAGTGTCTAAAATTGACGCAATATTTTCAAATGTGTCCATTTCATTTTTTGCTTCAGTATTAGAATGTTTATTTGCAATTTATATTATTTTTACAATGAGCATAAAATTTTTAATAATTCTTTTGATTCCGATGCCGTTTTTGATGTTTGTTTCATATAAGGCATCGAAGATTATGACAGAAAAGTTTAATACGACACTTGAGAGTAATGCAGATTATTCTGGCAAGATAAGTGAATCACTAAGGGGTATAGAAAATATAAAGTCACTGGGACTTGAAGAGGATGAAAAACGTAAAATATCTGATTATAATAAAAGAACTTTAGAAAATGTTAAATCCCAGGCGAAGGATATTAATAAGTTTGGATCTGGAATGAGTGTAGTAGGATCTATAGTTTCAGTGTTTATATATTTAATAGGTGGAATATTGATAATACATGATAATTTATCGATTGGTTCATTTATAGCAATTTCAATATATGCTGGCAAATTATATTCTCCTTTTTTGGGATATACAGGAACATATATGCTTTTAGCACCAGCTTTAGTTTCGCTAAAGAGAGTATCAGAGTTGTTTTTTGATAGTGTTCCATCTGAAATTTTAAAAGAAAAATATTCTAAATTGTCAGAAATCCAAACAATAGAATTCAAAGATATATCCATTTCATATAAAGGCAAAGAAATATTAAACAATTTTTCACTTAAAATAAATAAAGGCGATAGAATTCAGATTGTTGGAGAAAACGGTTCGGGAAAAAGTAGCCTAATAAAGGTTTTATTAAAAGTAATTCGCCCAAGTAAAGGAGAAGTTTATATAAATAATATAAATTATGAACTTATAAGCAAAGAGGCTATTTTAAAACATATATCCTATGTTCCACAGAAAAATTTTATATTTAACAAGAGCGTCGTTGAGAATGTGACTTATGGTATAAAGGATTATTCTAAAGAAAAGCTTTTATCATTACTTGATGGTTTGGGGTTATCTGAACTTATAGAAAGGCTAGAGCAAAGTGGAGACGACAGAGTTGGAGAAAATGGCTTTAAACTATCGGGTGGAGAAATACAAAAAATTGCAATAGCAAGGGCCCTATTGCAGGATAAAGAGATATTTATTTTTGATGAAGCAACTAATAATCTTGATAGAAAATCAATAGAATTTCTCAAGGATTATATAATGAAAACAAATAAGACATGGATTTTAGTTGATCATCAAAATGATTATACACATTTAGGGTTTAAGATAGTTAATTTTAAATAAACTAGGATGTAATTATGATTTTTGTAAAATTATCTTTTGGTTGGAAATTGTTATCTCAAGGTAATTTTTGTTTTTTAGCTAATCTTAATAATAATGAGTTGTTCATGATTGAAGATATTGATAAGCAAAAAATTTTAAAGCTTATTAATTATGGTTGTAGCTTATCTGAATTAGAAGAAAAATATTCAGATACGTGGAATGTATTTAAGAGGTTCTATGTCAATAATTGGGGTGGGTAAAATATTGAGGTGCCCGCCCTTGCTAATTTTTATGGCATTTTTGCGAGATTGAGATTATGTTAAGAAAAATTATTAAAATTGGGCATGACAAAAAGGCCAAGCTAAGGTTGGCGTTTTGAAGCAGTTTAACGAATTGTGTATTTTTTATGTATAGTTTAGGATTTCTTTAAGAAGAAAACCTTGGGAGACTTAGGTCGACTAAGGTTTTCTTCTTAAAATTTTTTGTTGTAATTATATTAAATTAATTTCTCAATTTTTTATATCAGAAATAGATGGTTGTTGCATGTTTAAGCTTTTAAACAAAATTACCTGCAACAGTGGAGAATTCGATTTCTAAACCTTTCAAAGTTTCTAAATCCGAAGGCATTTCTTTTAATTACCTTAATCTTGTTGTTAAAGCCTCCAGTCCATCCATTTGTATATGGAACATCAAAGGAATTAACTATTTCCTTGAACCATCTGCCTAAAGTATTAGCACAAGAAATATATTCTTTAATTCCGCTTCTTCTAGCTAAATCAATCCATTCTTTTAAAAGCTTCCTTGCTTCAGAAGAAGACTTAGCTTTAGAGATCTTGTAAAAACGTTCCTTTAAAAAGTGAGCTTGCCTTAATTCATCGTTATAGAGAAGCATAATATCAAGTTCTCTTTTAGATTCCTCGTCTAAAGATTCATATTTAGCAAGGATTAATTTTCTACTTCTTTTGTAGTAGCGTCTAAGTTTAGGGTCCATATTCTTTTGGATACGCTTTCTAACACCTTCAATAGCCCAAGTATTGTAGCGCATAAAGTGAAATTTATCTATGATGATAGTAGCATTTTTAAAGAAGGTTTTAACAATTTCAACATAAGGCTTCCACATATCGATGATTACATATTTAACTTTGTCTCTGTTTTTAATTTTTTTAAAATAGCTACAAAGAACATGAAGCTTTCTATCTTTGATAATGTCAATAACTTTATGATTGATAGGATCAACAATAATACAATGGTAATCAGAGTTACCGGAATTACCTTTGAATTCATCGATAGAAATAACTTCAGGTAAATAATCAGGGGCTGAATAGCTAACCATATCAAAAATGCGTTTAACAGTATGGGAAGAAACATTAGCTTTAGAAGCAACGAAAGACATATTGTTCATAAAAGAAAGTTCGTTAATTATGTAAGCAGCAAGCCTATTAGTAATTCTATGATATTTAGGGAGAAAATCTAAATTTTCAAAGAAACGTTTACCGCAATTTTTACAAACATATCTACGTTTTTTAAGGATAATGAAAGTTTTCTTGTTCTGAATAGGAACGTCTTTAATTTTTTGGGTTCTGTAGTCATGGACTTTAGAAGTAGTAGAGCCACAATTAGGGCAAAGATGAGTTTTCAACATAAATTTCAATGCAATCATTGTTATTAATAATATTTTTTACTAAACATCTTTTAAATTAAGCAAATTATTGATAAAATTTATCTTGAGCACTTTATCAGATGCCTCCTTTCTAAAGTTGTTGTGGTGTTTAATTATATTTTAGCAAAGCTGGCATCTGAATAAGGTGCTTTTTATATTTTAAAAAATGTTGAGGTTATTTGCCATAGCCCAATATTTATTATAGAACCATTTTTTTAGAAATGGGAGGTTACAAAAAAATCTAAAAGATGGGTTAAAATTTAATCATTGACATGACATCAATTAGGTATCTATCGAATGAGAAAAGTATTCATGCGAAGAGATTTAAGCAAGAATAACTTTTTTACCAAATATAAAATTTATGTAAATATTATAAAATTCTTAAAATTTATTATTATTATCTAATTGTAGGTTATTTAGATGTTATACTAATAAATATTGTAAAAGAAAGATTATATTTATAAATATAAATGTAAGTGGTAAAATAAAATGGTTTTTCAGCAAATTTGGTAAAAAAATTCGCCTTTCTAAATGGTATAATAAGCATAAATTATTGTAAATTATAAAAAGGTGCTCATTTTGAATATACCAACATCAATATTTCAGGATAATTACTAAGTAAAAGAGTTAGGAATTGATGATTGGGCTTTTAAAAAAGGCACAAATTATGGAACATTAATATGTGATTTAAAAACAAGGAAACCTGTATATATGCTTAAGGATAGAAATCTTCAAACAATTGAAAAGTAGCTTAAAGAGCATAACAATGTTAAAATCATTACGCGAGATAGATCTTTAATATATTATAAAGCAATAAGTAATGTCATACCTGAAGCCAAACAAATATCAGATAAATGGCATTTACTTAATATAATATAATGCCTTCAATGTATTAAAAAATATACTTATTAGAAAATATTCATCGGGAATACGAATTAAAATAAACGAAGCATTTATATGCAACGTAGAAAAACAAGAAACTAAAAAGCTAACCAAAATTCAGCAAAAACAACAAGAAAGACTATTACAAAAGCACAAAAATATTGAAGAAGTAAAGGTATCTTAAATCATTACACTTAGATTTAATGAGGCTTTATAATTTGATATGAAACTTTAAAATTATAATGGAAAAAAAGAGAAGTAGATAGATATATAAAATGGTTGAAAGAAGCTGAAGAATCAGAATTTAAGGAACTTAGTGTGCTTGTTAAAGGAATTTATAATGATTATAAAGCAACCTTAAATATTTTAAAAACTGATTTTAGCAATGCTTTATTATTAGGTCATGTTAATAGACTTAAAACTATAAAAAGACAAATGTATGGTCGTGCAGGATTTGAGTTGCTTAAAAAGAAAGTATTTTATCAAATTTAAAATTTAAAAATTGAAGTTTAATAAATTATGATTAATTTATCACCAAATTGCGGGAGAACCCAAAAGTACTTGCCGATTACAAGTAAAAGTTTTTAAAGGAATTTTACATAGAAATATATTGTTTTTTAATTAATTAATGCTTATTGTAAATTACATAGTTGTAATTATTAAGTGGTTTATAACTTAACAAAATTGATGTTTAAGTGGGTGGGAAAGAATGAACAATAAATCTCTAAAAAGTGAATTTTATGCATTAGTAATTAAAATTATTAGTTTTACTTTGATTTCAAGTTTAATAGTTTATTTAGCTTTTGTGATTCCATTATATAGAGGAAAAGTTAGACCTTCAGATTATTATTTAAAATATCTTGATGAGATAGAAAAATTAATAAATATGAATAAGGAAAATATAATAAAGGGGAATCTAGTAGACCTAAAGATTTTTGATAAAAACATTAGAGGTGAAGTTATTGATCCTACAGGAAAACATCTTTATGGCGATTTTGATGTTGCTAAAAGGGGGATTGATTATTGGAAAACATTTAATAGGGATTTTGTAAAAAATCAATACATCTATAGATATGTTCCTATAGTTATAAATAATAGACTTGTAGCAATATATGTTTTAAAAGCACCTTTTGGTTTTTTCATTAACAATAAAGAGAAAAATCCTATTTTTGCTTTTTTATATGTTCCGGTAATTATTTCACCATTGTTATTTTTTATTTTATATTTGTTTATTTTTACAAGAAGGCTTTACATGGATGTTTCTAAAAATATTAATATTTTATTAAAAGCTGCAGAAAAGGTATCAAATAAGAATTTTGATTTTACTTTAGAGGGATTGAAGGGGAAAGAATTTATAAAGATTCAGGAAGCATTTAATGAAATGATAAGGACTATTCATTTAGCATTTAAAAGCTTATGGGATTTAGATAGCGAAAGAAGGAAAATGTTATCATCAATAGCTCATGACATAATAACTCCTATAACAATTATAAAGGGGCAGATCGAAATTGTTGAGGATTTAAAGGATTATAGTTCTGTAAGAGGATTTATGCAGATAATTAATAATAATTGTAATAGAATAATAAATTTGGCAAATAATTTATCTTTATTAGGGAAAATTGAAAATCCAGATTTTTTAGTTCGAAGGGAAAATGTAAATCTTAATGAACTTTTAAGGCAAAAAGAAGAAGAAATAAAGATGATGGCAGCTTCAAAGGGAATAAAAGTATATTTTGATGTAAATTTAAAAAAAGATTCTTACATATTAGATGAAAATTTACTTTTAAGAATTCTTGATAATATTTTATATAATAGCTTAAGATTTACAACTGAAGGAGAAATAAAGTTAATAGTATATGATAAAGATGATAAAATACACTTTTTATGTTTAGATACTGGTAAAGGCTTTAATTTGAGAGATATAGATAATCTATTTAAGGCTTATTATCAAGGTGAGGATTTTAAGGATCATTTTGGTTTAGGACTTTATATAGCAAAAAGAATAGTAAATAAATTTGGAGGAGAGATAAAGGCATATAATAGAAATGAAGGTGGAGCAGCGGTTGAATTCTTTTTAAAGGAAATGAAGGTTTAATAAAGGAATAAGACAACTTGACATGATTTTTATAAAGGCTATAATTAAAATTGTTAGGATTTTCAATAAACTTACTCTTATGTGTTTCTTTATATATGTCTGATTTTATAAACAGGCTATATTTAGAAATACATTGGAGGTGAGGTTTATGAATCAAGTGGTTGCACTTGAGAGGATTGAAAATCCTAATTCAGTAAGAAGGTTTGGTTTTATTCCTGCCGTTCTTTATGGAAAAGGAGTATCAAGCCCTCAAAAGGTTAAGATTGCAAAAAAAGATGTTTTAAAACTATTAAGACACAATAGTAAAAATTCAAAGGTTTATGTTGATTACAAAAATAACAAGTATTTCTGCGTAATAAAGGATGTCCAATTAGATTATTTAAACAAAGACATACTTCATCTTGAATTTCAAGCAGTTCATGAGGATGAAGAGGTAAAAATTGAACTTCCTGTAATTTTTGAAGGCGAGGAGTTTTTAGAGGCCAAGGGATTTATATTAGAAACATATATGCCCAAGATTGAAGTTATGGGAAGATTAAAGGACCTTCCTGAAGTTATCAAAATAGATGTTAAAGACAAAAAATTAGGGGACAAGATAACTATTGAAGATTTGAATTTAGGTGAAGAAATAAAGATATTAGAGGATTTAGATAAAGTTATCGCAGTTGTATCTAATTCTGAAACAGAAGATATTGCAAGTTAGCAGGCTTATAGCCTGCTATGTGCTCCATTAGCTCAGCGGTAGAGCAGCTGATTCGTAATCAGCAGGTCGCCGGTTCGAATCCGGCATGGAGCTCCAAAATAGTTTTATATCATTTAAAAAGGGGCAACATTTTATGCCCCTTTATTATTTTTTTAGTTAAAAAGATTTTTTATATCCTTTATGGGATAATTTCAAAACGCTTCGTCTATATAAGTGAATAAAGAAAGGGGGATAAACTATGAAAAGTATTGGAACCATATCAAGTGCAATAGGGTTTATTTTTTTAGGAGCTTGGATGATAATAAAAAGAATTGATGCTAATTTAGGGATGACCATGCTAAAGTTTTGGCCTTTACTTTTTGTTATTTTAGGGTTGGAGCTTATATTTTTTAGCTTAAGAAAACGTGAAGAAAGGATGTCACTAAACCCTTTGATAGTTTTAGTTATTCTAATTTATATTGCAGTTAACGGATTTTATTCTTTTAGCTTAAATTTTCCCTCTAAAATAGTTAATTTTGATTCTTTTCAACTTAAACCTTTTAATTCATTAGATAGTAAAGCTATAAATTTTAACAGTTCTTTAGAGTCAGTAGAAAACAATGTTTTGATAAAAGCTGATAATTTAAAGGTTAACATTATTGAAACAAATGAAAAAAAGATAAAGGTTGAAGGTAAAGTTTATTTCCCTAAGGGCAGCTTTTATAACAAATTTGAGCCTACTTTAGAATCCTCAGAGGGATGGACTAAAATAGAGTTTTTTAACAACGAGATAAAGGGAGTAGAACTAACCGTTTATGTTCCAAAGATAGTTAATTTAGAGGTTGTTTCTAATAATCTAAAGTTTTCAAGCAGTGCCAATATAACTAAAGTAAAGATCGATTCTCAAAATGCCGATGTAAACATTTCTAAAGCAAAAATACTAAGCTTAAACGGTCAGAATGTAAATTTAAACGCAAAGGATATATCCAATACCGTTGAAGTTTGGGGAGTAAATGGAAATGCAAATATAAACGGAGAATTAAAAAATTTAACTAAACAGCAACAGAAGTCGCCCACTTCTGTAAGTGGGTGATGAATGTTGATTGATAAATTCTTCCTTTATTGTATAATCAGTATTATAGGAAGGAGGTTATGTAATAGAATGGATTTAGACAATAATAATCATTCATTATTCTTATTGTATTATCATCTTGTTTTGGTAACTAAATATAGAAGAAAAGTTATTGATGATAATATATCGAATAGACTAAAAGAAATATTTGAAAAGATACAGGATAATTATAATATCACATTACAAGAATGGAACCATGATAAAGACCATATCCATATATTATTCAAAGCACATCCTAATACTGAGTTGTCTAAGTTTATAAATGCATATAAAAGTGCTTCATCAAGATTGATAAAGAAAGAGTATCCTAAATTAAAAGAGCAATTATGGAAAGAATATTTTTGGTCAAGGAGTTACTGTTTACTTACAACGGGTGGGGTGTCAATTGAAGTAATTAAAAAATATATAGAAAAGCAAGGGAAAGAGGTGTAACTTTGCTAAAGGCTTATAAATACAGGATATATCCAACAAAAGAACAAGAAGAATATTTTGCTAAAGTATTTGGTTGTGTAAGATTTATATACAACAAAATGCTACATGACAAAATAGAATACTATAAAAAAACAGGAGAAATGCTAAACAATACACCTGCACAATATAAAAAAGAATATTCTTTTCTAAAAGAAGTAGATAGTCTTGCACTTTCCAACGCACAACTTAATTTAGAAAAAGCATATAAAAAATTCTTTAGAGATAAAAAAACAGCCTTTCCAAAGTTCAAGAAAAAGAAAGGTTACCAGTCTTATACTACAAATAATCAAAATGGAACAATAACACTTGAAGGTAGTTATCTAAAAGTTCCAAAGTTAAAGACAAAAATAAAAATAAAACAACACAGACAATTTGAAGGAAAAATTAAATCTGTAACTATATCAAAAACGCCAACAGGTAAATATTATGCTTCTATACTTGTAGAAGAAGAAATTAAAGAATTACCTAAAATAGATAAAAAAGTAGGTATAGATTTAGGAATTAAAGAATTTGCTATTTTATCTGATGGAACAAAGGTAGAAAATCCAAAATGGTTAAGAAAAACAGAAAAAAGAATTAAAATTATACAAAAATCATTATCAAGAAAGCAAAAGCAAAGCAAAAACTATGAAAGAACAAGGCAAAAACTTGCAAAACTACACGAAAAGATATCAAATCAAAGAAAAGATTTTCTTCACAAATTATCTTCTAAAATTATACACGAAAACCAAGTGATAGTTTTAGAAGATTTACAGGTAAAAAATATGCAACAAAATCATAAATTAGCCAAAGCAATAACAGAAGTATCATGGGCAGAATTTAGAAGGATGTTAGAATATAAAGCAAGATGGTATGGCAGAGAAATAATAATAGCACCACAAAATTATGCATCAAGTCAAACATGTAGTGAATGTGGATATAAAAATCCTGATGTAAAGAATTTAGCATTGAGAGAATGGAAATGTCCAAAGTGTGGTGCAGTTCATGATAGAGATATAAATGCAAGCAAGAATTTGCTAAAATTAGCCATGTGATTGGTATATATGGGGAATGAACAGCCCTTTGAGCGTGGGATAACTTAGTCCGCTTTGAGTATTGACCACGAAGCCACCACTTCTATAAGTGGGGGTAGTTCACATTTTACGAGTTTATATGAAAGGATATTTTCATTTCAGTCTTTATTTATCTTTAGAATGAATATTTTAATCCAAAATTTAAACAAATTAATGGGGGTATAGTTTATGAGAAGAAGTCCATTTCTTACCTTTCTTGCGGCTTTAATACCTGGTGTAGGATATATGTATTTAGGCCTTATAAGAAGAGGGATTCAATTTTTGCTGCTTTATCTTTTAATTGAACCTGTGTTTAGAATTGTTGGGTTATCTTTTTTAGCTTCCATTATTAAAATACCTTTATGGTTTTATACCTTTTTCGATACCTTTAATGTAGCCAATAAATTGGATAGAGGTGAAATAGTTTATGATAGCGATATATTTGGAAATGGAAGTTTTCAAATAGATGGCAGATGGGCTAACTTTTTAAACGATAAGTGGATATTAATAGCCGGATGGGCTTTAGTTATATTAGGAGTATTAGGGGTTATAAATAAAGCCTTTTATGGGAATGAAATATATAATTTAATAAGATCCTATATAAGCACTTACTTTATACCAGTTATATTTATTGTGATTGGTGCGTATCTTCTTTATCGAAATAAAAGGTAAAAAGGATGAAAATCCTTTTTACCTTATTTCTATGTCTTTATCTTTAATCCTTATCTTTATTTCTATACAGTCATTTTCAATTTTAATTTTCTTTTTTCTTCCATCTTCAGATTGCCTAACTTTAACCTTTAATTTATTTTTATCGTCTTTAGACATGATATCACCATATTAATTTTTTATATATAATATTCTTTTTTATCCTGTTTTGCGACATAGAAAATTTTTAAAATTCAGGATATAATTAAATTATCTAAGTTTTGGGGGGATATGTATGGATAAAAAAGTTACAATTTGGGCTAATTTAGCCCTTTTACTTGTTGCAGCGATTTGGGGGGGAGGATTCGTTGCAACTAAGAATGCTTTATCGGAAATCACTCCCTTATATCTTATGGCCTTTAGATTTACTATTGCTTTTTTTATTTTAGCTATTATTTTCTTTAAAAAAGTTAAAAATATTAATAAAGCAGAACTTATAGGTGGGATCGTTATAGGTTTGTTTTTATTTTCAGGCTTTGCAAGTCAGACTATAGGCCTTCAGTTTACAACGCCAGGGAAACAAGCCTTTTTAACGGGAACAAATGTAGTAATGGTTCCATTTTTATATTGGGCCCTTTACAAAAAAAGGCCGGATCTTTATTCCTTTATAGGTGCAATTTTGTGCTTTATTGGGATCGGCGCCCTTACTTATAACAAAGGCATGTCTATAAATTTTGGCGACCTTTTGACCTTAATTTGTGCTGTATTCTTTGCAGGGCATATAGTATCAACGGGATACTATGCCGAAAAGTTAGAACCTATAAATTTAACAGTTATTCAATTTGGAGTTGCTGCTATCCTTTCAATTTTAACAGCTATTTTTATGGAACCTTCCATCAAACATATATCCTTTAACGGATATCTTGCAGTATTATATCTTTCAATTTTATCTACCTGTATTGCCTTTTTACTCCAGACGGTTGCTCAAAAATATACAAAATCAACATCAGCTGCTATTTTTCTTAGCATGGAGGCGGTTTTTGGAAGCATATTTTCTGTAATTTTTATAGGTGAAACCTTTACATTGAGGACTATTATAGGATGTGCTTTAATACTTATCTCAGTTATTACAGTAGAAACAAAATGGGAGTTTTTAAGAGGGCGATAAAATGTGTGGAAGGTATTGGCTTGAGGATGATCTTTTGGAGATTTCAAATTATTTTGGCGCAAGACCTATCGATTTTAAAGATTTCACAAGGGGTGAGGTTTTTCCCACAAATTCTGCACCGATAATCACAAAAAATGTGGATAAAATTTTAGAAGGTGTGGATAAAATAATTTTAATTTATAAATGGGGGTTCCCGCTGCAAAATAAAGCTGTATTTAACGCAAGAACTGAAACGGTTGATAAAAAGCCTTTTTTTAAAGACTCCTTTATAAACAGAAGATGCCTTGCTGTTGCTAATGCTTTTTTTGAATGGAAAATGGAAGGCAAAGATAAAATAAAATACAAAATAAAAAAGGAAAGTAAATTTATTTTATTTGGTGGCATATATAATAGTTTTAAAGTTGGGGAGAGTATAATTAATGCATTTACTATCCTTACAACATCACCAAATAAAGAAATGAAAGATTTGCATGATAGAATGCCTCTTATAATTGATGAAAGAGATATAGATGCATGGCTTTTTGGTGACTTAAAGGAAGCCTATAGGATAATTGATTCTAACCATAATAATAAATTATTCTTTGAACGGGAAGAAAATGAACAATTGAAATGGATATAATTAACGCTTCTCCTTATTAATTAGGAAGGGTAGTTCATATAAAATGATAGAAAACATAAAGACAGGCGACTAGTATTTTGCCTGTCTTTTTATTTGAATGAAATGGATAAAGTAATTGTAAAGGGCAAAAAAAGCCAAGAATATTGCACAGTATAGGAAATAAAGCCCAAACAGTTTATTAAATATAAGAATACCAATGGCAACATAGAATAAAACTGTTGCAGCCTTGCCATAGTATTTTGCAGCAACTACGGTTTCATATTTTTTAAGTAAAGTAAAGCCTCCTATGATCATAGAAATTTCCTTTATAAGAACAATATAAAAAACCCAATGGGGGATAATATTTGTATAGGATAAGGAGAATAATACAGTTAAGAGCATAAGCTTATCGGCGAGGGGATCAAGCAAAGTTCCCCACTTTGTGACCATGTTATATTTTCTTGCAATATAACCATCTAATACATCTGTGGCACCGGCTATAAAAAATATAATCATGGCAAAAAGAAAAGAATTATTTATTTTAGAGAAGTATACAAATAAATATGTAGGAATAAGGATAAATCTTAATGTAGTTAAAGCATTAGGTATATTCATGGCACCCTCCTTATGCTTTGATAATACAATTATACCACAAAAATTGTAGATTAAAACATAAAAATTATTTGAATGAATATTATTGATATTTTTAATATAATTCGTAATAAGTCGAACATAAGTTAAATTATTATCATTATAATTGACTAAGATGACAGACTATGATAAATTATAAATGCAAACATAAAAAGGGGGAACAAATATGTTTGATGTTATAATAGTAGGCGGAGGACCATCTGGAATCTTTACAGCCCTAGAGCTTATAAGAAACAACTCAAATCTTAAAATCGCTTTATTTGAAAAGGGAAAAAGCATAATAAAAAGAAAATGCCCTATCACTGAAAAAGGAGTTAAATGTCAGCACTGCAAACCCTGTGCTATAGTTTCAGGTTGGGGTGGTGCAGGTGCCTTTTCCGATGGCAAGCTTACTTTGACGACGGAATTTGGAGGAATACTTGATGAATATATTGACATAGATGAACTTAAAAAACTTATAGAATACATAGACGGAATCTACCTAGAATTTGGAGGCCCCGATGAAGTTCATGGAGAGATAAACGATAGGGTTTTAGATCTTATGAAAAGGGCAGCAGCTGCAGATCTTAAGTTTATCCCTGCTAAAATAAGGCATCTTGGGACGGATAACTGCTTTAACATATTAAAAAAGATGGAGGAATACTTAAGGGAAAGGATAGAAGTAAGGACAAATACAGAGGTTAAAAAAATAATAGTGGAGGATGATATAGCAAAGGGAGTAGAGCTAAAAAACGGTGAAGTGGTTGAAGGAAAGTTTATAGTTGTTGCGCCAGGAAGGGAAGGCTCTGACTGGTTTTCTAAAGAAATTGAAAGATTAAAATTAGAAACATCTACAAATCCTGTAGATATAGGTGTTAGGGTTGAATGCCCTGCCATCGTCTTTAAGGATATTACCGATGCCGTTTATGAATCTAAACTTATATACTACACAAAATCCTTCGATGATAGGGTAAGAACCTTTTGCATGAACCCTTACGGAGAGGTTGTTGTGGAAAACAACGATGGCATAAAAACGGTAAATGGCCATAGCTATGCCCACAAAAAAAGCGAAAACACAAATTTTGCCCTTTTGGTTTCAAAGAATTTTACAAAACCCTTTAATTCACCGATAGAATATGGAAAATATGTTGCAAGCCTTGCAAATATGCTTGGAGAAGGAGTAATAGTTCAAAGGCTTGGGGACCTTTTGGAGGGAAGAAGGACGACGGAGGAAAGGCTAAGAAGGGGACTTGTAAGACCAACCTTAAAGGATGCAACTCCAGGGGATTTAAGTTTGGTTCTCCCATATAGATTCTTAACGGATATTATAGAAATGCTTCAGGCCCTTGATAAAATTGCACCTGGTATTTATTCAAAACATACGCTATTATATGGAGTAGAGGTAAAATTTTACTCTCTAAGGGTTAAGCTTTCATCTAATTTAGAAACACAAGTTAAAAATTTATTTGCTGGAGGAGATGGTGCAGGAATAACAAGGGGGCTTGCACAGGCTTCTGTATCAGGAGTTATTATCGCAAGGGAAATACTAAAGAGAATTTGAGGTGGTAAAATGAGTTTAGTTGTTATTGGTGCCCAATGGGGAGATGAAGGAAAGGGAAAGATTACAGACTTTTTAGCAGAGGGTGCAGATGTAGTTGTAAGATATCAGGGAGGAAATAATGCAGGACATACTGTTATTGCCAATGATAAAAAATATAAGCTTCATCTTATTCCATCAGGGATACTTTACGATGACAAGCTATGCATTATAGGAAATGGTGTCGTTATAGATCCAAAGGCCCTTTTAGATGAGATTGAATATTTAAAAAACGAAGGCATAAGGGTTGACAATAAAAAGCTTTTAATTAGCGATAGAGCCCATGTTATAATGCCCTACCATAAAAAAATCGACGCCCTTTCAGAAAAGAAAAGAGGTTCAAAGGATATAGGAACTACAGGAAAGGGTATAGGTCCCTGCTATACTGATAAGCATGAAAGAACGGGCATAAGGATATGCGACCTATTAAATAAAGAGGTTTTTTATGAAAGGCTAAAAACAAACTTAGAGGTTAAAAATAGGCTCATAAGGGAAATTTACGAAGATGAAGAAATGAATTTTGATGAAATTTATAATACTTACATAGAATATGCAGAAAAGTTAAAGGATTTTATAACCGATACATCAGTAGTTCTTTATGATAATATTAAGGAAGGCAAGAAAGTATTGTTTGAAGGAGCTCAAGGAACCCTTCTTGACATAGACTATGGAACATACCCCTATGTAACCTCCTCCCATCCAATTGCAGGAGGAGTATGCATAGGCTCTGGCATTGGTCCTACTATGATAGATAGAGTTGTTGGAGTATGCAAGGCCTACACCACAAGGGTTGGAAAGGGTCCCTTCCCAACGGAGCTTTTTGATGAAATTGGAGATTATATAAGGGAAAAGGGATTCGAATATGGAACGACAACAGGAAGGGCAAGAAGGTGCGGCTGGCTTGACCTTGTTATTTTAAAGTATGCAGCGAGGATATCAGGTCTTACAAGCCTTGCAATAACAAAGATAGATACCCTTGCTGGTCTTGAAAAAATAAAGGTCTGCACAGGCTATGAGTTTGAAGGAAGGGTGATTGAAAACTTCCCGGCGTCCCTTGAGGATCTTGCAAAATGCAAACCTATATATGAGGAATTTGACGGTTGGGATGAATCAATCCAAAGGGCTAAAACCTATGAAGACCTTCCGGAAAATGCAAAGAAATACTTAAAATTCATCGAAGAATATACCGGAGTTAGAATATCAATAGTTTCCGTAGGACCAGAGAGAGAAAATACTATAGTTGTAGGGAAATATTAAAAGGCCTATTTTTAGGCCTTTTTCTTTAATATTCCAATAGCAACCCCTATTATTCTTGCTTGATCATCTTTTATATGGATAGGTTCATAATTGGGGTTTTCTGGAACTAGAAGAACATCACCTCCAAGTCGCATAAATCTTTTTAGGGTTGCCTCTTCTCCTATGGATACCGCTACAATATCTCTATTTTGTGCACTGTTACAATTTTGTATAATCACCATATCACCATCTTCAATCCCAGCTTCAATCATGCTGTCTCCTTTTACCTTAAGGATAAAGTATTGATGATATGGAGGAAAAATATCCTTAGGCAGTATAAATTCTCCTACTTTTTCGCTACTTATGTAAGTGGGACTTCCTGCTGCAATTTTAGAATATATATCTAGCCTTAGTGCATTTTCTAAGTCTAAATTGCAGTCTGTTCCATTGTTGCTTATTGATATTTCAAGAGGTTCTTTTATATTTCTTTTTATTGCAAAGGATTTGTTGTGCTTAAGATCTATATATTGATATTCTTCAATGTTTGATGGAAGCATGGAAATATCGAAACAGGGAATATCATCAAGATTGTTGCCGTTTTTATCTATAACAATAAAATTATTCCCATCAGTTAAAACACCATAAAAACAATTGCTGCAGTTTAAATAACTTTTTAATTGTTCAAAAGCAAAATCATTCATTGAGTTATACGCCTTTACTTCAAAGAAAATAAAGGGTATTTTTTTATTGTTTTTATATATAAAGACGACAACATCAACAGAACCAACTTTTGAAAAACTATTAATTTTATATTCTATATCTATAAGTTCTAATGGGTATTTATAAGTTTCCATTAATTCTTTTATAATCCATTGTCTAATCATTTCTTCTTTTGAATATATATTAATTATTTTATCTTTAAATAGATAATTTTCTAAAGGAACTTTATAAAAGGATTTTATTAGGCAATGAAAACCTAATTTTAAAAAGCTTGGATTTATATCGCTAATGAATTTAGAAGGAACTTCAGATGATGTCAAATAAAGAATTTCATTTGCCCTTGTCATACCAACATAAAGTAGTTTTCTTTCGATGGACTCTTGAATATCCGGTTCTAAAAGATCTGAAAAATCAATGTTTGGTATAATCTTTTTGTTTAAACCAACTACAAAAACTACTTTAAATTCCAATCCCTTTATAGAATGCATTGTTAAGAACTTTACACTATCTTCTTCAAACTGTGGGTTATCTCTATTTAAGAATGTAGCAGGGATATTAAATTCTTTTATATATTCAAACATAGTATCCAAATATTTTTTTGTTTTGCAAATTATTGCAATATCCCTATAGTTATATTCCTTTGATAAATTATTAATTTCCTTAGCTATAAAATCAGCTTCATCCTTTAAGGTCTTAAATATTTTAAAGACAGGATATAGGCCTTGTTTATCTATGAGGGAAGGCTTTACAAAGTTTTCATCTTCGATTATATTAGGATCATTTTCAATTAGACTATATGCACATTGAGCAATTTGAACTGTTGTTCTGTAATTTTTCGAAAGTTGATTACTTTTGCCCGTCATATCATAACCTATACTTGTAAAACTTCTTCCTTTAACAAGCCAAGAATGATTATAGATACTTTGGGCGGTATCAGCGATAAATGTTATACTTGAATAGGGCTTTTTGCAGTATAAAAGGTTAATTATATCCAGTTGAACCTTAGTTAGATCTTGACTTTCATCTATGATTATATGGGTATATTTTTTATAATTCTTTATAGTTTTCAAATAATCCAAAACTATTAATGCCATATCTTTAAAGTCGATATAATTCATGTCGTTTAGCTTTTTGTTATAAAGCAACATAAGTTCATATATAGCTTTTCTAGTCTCTGAATTTTTCATAATCCTTTGTGGTGAATCATTTAGTTGCTTTGACGTTCTGCCTAATCTATCTGCACTTTGATATTCAGCTTCATCTAAATAGTTACAAGCCTTTATCCATTCAATTTCGTCTAGGAGGAATGAGTTATATTTTTGATCTAACAATTTAACATTTGGATATATCTTCTGAAGTTCTGCAATAGATTGATTTAAAATATTATACATTAAATTTTTATCAGATATTAGATTTAAGTTTTTACTATTTTTCATTTTCCATTCGGTAAAAAATTCATAAATAATGCTATCAATTGACTTGATTGTCACTTTATCACGATTGCTGATTAATGCGTCAAAGGTCATTTGAATTTCATCTTGTTCAATTTTGTTGTAAAGATAATTAAGATAAAAAACAAGTGTCTTGTTAAAAGTTATCATAAGTATACTATCGTCATCTGCAAAACAATAATGGTTTAATAAAAAGGGTATCTTGTGAACAGCAACTGTAGTTTTGCCTGAACCTGCAACACCTTTGATTAACATGTGCCCATTTGGTTTTGAGCTAATTAATCTTTTTTGTTCGATATTTAGCTGCATCATTTCACCACCAAATTAGGAAATTGTTGTTATATCTACATTTTATTATATTATATTTATAGCTTCAATAGAGTATTGACAAATATTTTAATATATATACATTATAGAATTAAAAATTAAATTTAAGTGGAGGGACCTATGAAGGGAATTAAAAACGGTAAAATAATCCTTGAAGATGGGATTTTAGAGGATGGGGTTATACTTTTTGAAGATAAAATAATAGATATAGTTTCAGAAAAGGAATATAATCTATCAACAGTAGAGCTTATGGATGTGGGAGGAAGCTTCGTTTCACCGGGATTTATAAATATCCATGTCCATGGATGCTCAGGATATGATTTTATAGATGAGGAAGGATTAGAGGAAATATCGGAGGAACTTTTAAAAACAGGGGTTACATCCTTTCTTGCCACTACAATGTCGTTGGAATTTGAAAAGATTGAAAGAGCGCTTAGAAAAATTAAAGAATTTATGATAAAGGGAAGATGTAAAGGCTTACTAGGAGTTCATCTAGAGGGACCCTTTATAAGTAAAAAATATAAGGGTGCCCATGATGAAAGATTTTTAATAGATCCTGATTTTAAGTTGATAGAACCCTATAAGGATGTTATTAAAATAGTTACTATAGCACCAGAACTTGAGGGGGCAGAGGAATTTATTAAAAAATGTTCTAAGGAAGGCATAGTAATATCAATAGGGCATAGTGGTGCAAGTTTTGAGAAGACCATAAAGGCAATAGAGTATGGTGCTAAAAGTATAACTCATACCTTCAATGCAATGCCTCAGCTTCATCATAGAAACCCTTCGGTTTTAGGTGCAGCCTTTGCAACTGATGTTTATTGTGAAGTAATACCTGATAATATTCACATCCATCCTTATCTTTACGAAGTCTTAATTAGAATTAAAGGAAAAGATAGAATAATTCTTGTCACTGATTCAAATAGGGCTTGCCTTTTAAGAGACGGGGAATATGAGCTTGGAGGACAGGCTGTAACAGTAAAGAATGGCAAGGCAACACTAAGGGATGGAACTATTGCAGGAAGTGTTCTTAGGATGAACGAGGGAATAAGAAACTTTTACAAAAACACAAACCTTGAGATTTGGGAAGCAGTAAAATTAGCCACAATTAATCCTGCAAGACTATTGGGAATTTACGATAAAAAGGGAAGTATTGAAGCTGGGAAAGATGCGGAGTTTTGTATCTTGGATGAGGAATTTAATATCGTAGATGTCATTATGTAAGTTTGAGGATTTATCGGCAAATTAAGCACTTTATCAGAATAATATTTCTGATAAACAGACTGTTGAAAAATTTGTTTTTTGATAAGCCCCGTGAAGGATTTCCCTGGCATTCGCTCATTTCGCTAAGCAATTCTAAGCTTTTCTTTGTTTTCAAAAGTCCTACCCTCGTGAGCCGACATCCGTGTCGGCCACTCGGCTCTGCACGTCCGTGTGCAGAATTACGGACTTTTGAAAAGTCGAAAAGCAAGAATTGCTAGAGCTCATGAGAGATGCCTTTTTGAAATCCATTCACGGGGCTCTTGCAAAGTCTAAACACCAATGAGAGTTTGTCTACAATCTGTTTATCAGAATAATATTTCTGATAAAGTGCTTTTTGTGCGAAATTGTTAGAAAAATTTAATATTTTTAGAATATTTAAAGATAATTTCTATAAATAAGAATCCAACTATTTGTAATATCAATGTTTAAGGAGTATAATGGTTATTGTTAAAGTTTTAACTTAAGGACGGGGGGATTCTATGCTAGATCTAGTAAAAAATATCAACAGCATTCTTTGGAGTTATGTTTTGATTTTTCTATTATGTGGGACTGGAATCTATTATACCATTATTTTAAAGGGAGTCCAAATAAGAAGATTTAAGGATGGGTGGAAAAGGGTTTTTGGTAATATAACATTAAAGGGAGAAAAGGCAGGAAAGGAGGGCATGACATCCTTTCAAGCTCTTGCAACGGCAATAGCAGCTCAAGTTGGAACAGGTAATCTTGCCGGTGCAGCAACAGCCATTGCATCAGGTGGACCAGGTGCAATCTTTTGGATGTGGGTAAGTGCCTTTTTTGGAATGAGCACCCTCTTTTCAGAAGCAGTTCTTGCACAAACTTATAAGGATAAGGTAGAGGATGAGGTTACGGGTGGACCTGCCTATTATATTAAAAAAGGTTTAGGAAGCAATTTTCTTGCTTATTTATTTTCGGTTTCAATTATTTTAGCGCTAGGATTTATGGGCAACATGGTTCAGTCAAATTCCATCGGAGCAGCCTTTAGTAATTCCTTTGGAATAAAGCCTATTTACGTTGGAATAGTTCTTGCAATTATAGCAGGTTTTATTTTTATAGGCGGGATAAAAAGAATTGCCTCAGTAACAGAAAAGATTGTTCCTATAATGGCACTATTTTATATAATAGGAGGAATAATAGTTATTGTTTTAAACATAGACTCACTTATTCCTGCTTTTAAGATGATATTCCTTGGAGCTTTTAATCCTAAGGCAGCAACTGGAGGAATAATAGGTGCAACTGTTAAAGAAGCCGTAAGATATGGTGTTGCAAGGGGACTTTTCTCCAACGAGGCAGGTATGGGTTCAACACCCCATGCCCATGCTGTTGCAAAGGTAAATCATCCAGTTGAACAAGGGGTTGTGGGTATTATAAGTGTATTTATAGATACATTTGTTATTTTAACCTTAACTGCCCTTGTAATTTTAACTACAGGTTCAATTGAGACTAAAACAACAGGGATAAAGTTAACTCAAGAGGCATTTATAAGAGGTTTAGGATCCTTTGGAGGAGTATTTATCGCCATTGCCCTTTTATTCTTTGCCTTTTCAACAATAATAGGTTGGTATTTCTTTGGAGAGGCCAATGTTAAATTCTTATTTGGCAAAAAAGGGTTAATGCCCTATAGAATATTAGTTATTATATTTATTGCATTAGGAACAGTCCTTGAAGTTCCTTTAGTATGGGAACTTGCCGACCTTTTCAATGGAATAATGGTTATTCCAAACCTTATAGCCTTACTAGTTCTTTCAAAGACAGTTAAAAAGGCACTTGAAGATTATGAAAAAAGGAATTAGACCTTGGGTCTAATTCCTTAATTTTCTGAAGAATTTTGAAAAAATTTTTAGAGCAAATTATTGACTTTTTTTTAATGTCATTATATAATAGAAAATGTCGTGTGGCCCCTTGGTCAAGTGGTTAAGACACCACCCTTTCACGGTGGTAACAGGGGTTCGAATCCCCTAGGGGTCACCATTTGGGCGCCTAGCTCAGCTGGGAGAGCATCTGCCTTACAAGCAGAGGGTCACAGGTTCGAGCCCTGTGGTGCCCACCATACGGCCCAGTAGCTCAGTTGGTTAGAGTGCCGGCCTGTCACGCCGGAGGTCGAGGGTTCGAGCCCCTTCTGGGTCGCCATGTGCCGGCTTAGCTCAATCGGTAGAGCAACTGACTTGTAATCAGTAGGTTGTAGGTTCAAGTCCTATAGCCGGCTCCATAAAAGCCCTAGCTTTTGCTAGGGCTTTTAGTTTTTACAAAAAAGGTAGGCAAAAGCCTACCCTTTTTATGATACGGAAGATTTAGTTACCCACTTTTTAATTCTTATATCGTCTCCAAAGAATTTATAAACATCAAAGGAACCGAATATCCTTGATTTTATTCTTTCGGCATATATGGAGTCAAAGTCTTCAAGGGGAAGATTTGTGGAAATTATCATCTTTTTATTCTTTAAAAGCCTTGCGTTCAGGATATTAAATAATTCCAACTGGGATAAACCTGTGCTATTAGGTTCAGTTCCAAGGTCGTCTATTATTAAAAGATCGCAGTCCAATATGTCTTCAATGACTTCCCTTTGGGAATTTTCGTCGAATCTGGAATTTTTAACAATGTTTATAAGATCTGGAGCTGTCTGATATATAACAACCTTTCCCATATCCAAAAGGTCTTTTGCTATACAGTGGGATAAAAAGGTCTTACCAAGACCAGAACCTCCATAGAAAAAGAGGCTCCTGTCTTTATTATCAAAGTTTTGGACAAAATTAAGACAATCGGTAAAAATCCTTTCCATATTTTTTCTTGGTGATGTAGCTTCTCCAGGATAAATTTCAGTTGAATAAAGGTTTATATCAAAGGTATCGAAGTTTTCCCTTTTTAGTATCTCCTTTAAATTTGATTGTTGATAAAGCTTATCTATAAGCTTTTGCTTAAAGCAGGAGCACTTTTCCGAACCTATAAATCCAGTGTCTTTGCATTTTTCACATTTATATTTTATTTCCATGTAATCAAGGGGAATTTTATAAAAGGATAAAAGCTCCCCTTTTTCTATTTTTAAATTAGTTATTTTTTCCTTTGTTTCTTGTATTATTTTCTCTGCTTGTTCACCACCTACAACAGCCATTGCCATCGAAATTCCAAGCTTTTTTATTTCCTCATCAATTTCTTTAATTCTTGGGATTTTTGAATAAACCTTTTCAATTCTTTCCTTTTGTCTTGTCTTTGCCTCATTTTGAAGCTTTTCATACTCCTCCATAATTTCAGCTATTATCCTGCTTCTCAACATTATCCCTCCTTGAAAGGAGCATTTTTTCAAGTTCCTTTATATCGTATTTTCTCTGACCACCATAACTGTTGAAATAATTTTGTGTTTGCTTATTTGCAACTTTTTGTTTTTTGTCATATTTTTTTATTTTATCCAGCGAATCTATGTTATTTTTGTGCCAGTCGTTCAATATGGCATCAACATAATTAAAATTGATTTCATTTATCCTTTTAACGCATATTCTACAGGCTTCCTTAATAAGTTCATCGGAAAATTTATAATCATAAATCCATTTATCAAGAAGTTCCTCTTGAGGTTTTGATATTTCTAAATCTTTAATCCCCATAAAATTAAGTATTTCTTTAAATCTATTCCACCTTTCATCAAATCGGTTTAGATGTGCCTGTGCATCTTCGATGGTTTTAATATTGCTTTCATGCCAAGCAATAGCAACCTTTTCTATGTATCTTATGTCGGTTTTTTGTTTTGATGCACAGTATTCTACCAAAAGATTAACAACCTCAGGTGGAAATTTAAAGTCTTCCACAAATCCAATAAACGTTGAAATTTCCTTAGTTGACAAAGGCCTTGCAATTATTTTTTCTATATTTATAAGCATTTCTTGAAGGCTTTGTGAAAAATCGTTTCTCCTTGAATGGGTAAAGGACAAGGAGCCATCGTTGTTAACAAAAAGTATTCCTATTTCTTGAAGATATTCAATTGCCTTTATAACATCGCCCTCGAGCATATTAAGATCCTTTGCTAATTTATACGTTGGGATTTCAAGGCCATCATAGGCTAATTTTAATATCATAAGGTAAACCTTTAAAAAGTCACCGTTTATATCCTTAAGATATTTTTCAAAAAATTCATAGGGAACAGGAATAAAATCCAGCAATGGAGAATTTATTTTAATATTTGCCATGGTGATACACCTCTTTTTATTGCTTTAATATATTATATCAGTTTAAGGGGGTTAAAACAAATAGAAATAAATAGTTAAAATGTTGCATAAAATATACTAGGTTGCAAAAATTTTTTTATTATTGTATACTAAAAAATGTGAGCTAAAGAGAAAGGGGGAAAGAAGGTGCAAGGAGAAGGTAAAGTTGATTTTTTATCAAAATTAGCCAAAAACCTTAAATTTTACAAAAAAATCGACATTTTTTCTATCCTAGGCTTTTTAATTGGAATATTCATTGCAGTAAGCTGCATTGACATAAATATAGACAAGGAATCTGCCTACATAGTAAAGATAAACGGCAGTAAGATTGGTGTGGTTAAAGGTATTGAGACATATAAAAATGTTTTAAATTCCATTAAGGAAACAGATGGTGAAACTCCTTTAAACTCAATATCCTATGAAAGGGTAAATTTTCTAAAGACAAACTTTTTATCTGAAAAGGAATTGGAATATAATATAAGAGAAAAACTAGGACTTAAAGCAAAGGTTTATAGCATCAAGATAAACGGAGAGGAAATAGCAAAGGTAAAATATTATGAGGATTATCAAAGTCTCTTAGACAAAATTAAAAAATACTATTATCCAAAGGTTCAGGGAGATGTAAAGATAATCTCAGCTACTATAAAGGAAAACATTGAGGCTGTTGAAACCTTTGACTACTACAAAAACACAATGGATACAGATGATATCCTTCAAAAAATTGCAGACGGACAAATGCTAACCTATGAATATGAAGTAAAACAGGGAGATACCGTTTGGGACATTTCCTTGAAAAACGACATTTCTATCGAGGATATTAAACTTGCAAACCCTGATATTAATATAGATAAGATCCAGATAGGACAAAAAATAAAATTCATAAAGAAAAAGCCATACGTTAATGTGGAAATTGTTGCTATGATAAATGCCAAGGAAGAAATACCCTATGATACAAAGAAGATAATCGATAAAAGCTTAAAACAAGGCATAGAAAAGGTTAAGGAAGAGGGACAAAACGGACTTGCCTATGTTGAAAAGAAGGTTTATATATTAAACGATGACGTAATTCAAGAGGATGTTTTATCTTCTAAAGTTTTAAAAGAACCTAAGGACGAAATTTTAATAGTTGGTGGGAAGAAAACAAGCTCCTCCTACATGGCCTTTGGAGGCTTTATAAGGCCATCAAGGGGAAGGATAACATCAAGATTTGGATATAGATGGGGAAGAATGCATGAAGGTGTAGATATTGCAGCCCCAACAGGGACACCTATATACGCTGCAGCTTCAGGAAAGGTTATCTATGCAGGTTGGAAAAGTGGCTATGGAAAGTGCGTTATTTTAAAACATGGTGATGGCTACCATACAGTATACGGACATGCAAGTAAAATATATGTTAGCATAGGCGAATATGTAGATAGGGGACAAAAGATAGCGGCAGTAGGAAGCACAGGCCGTTCAACAGGGCCTCACCTTCATTTTGAGGTTAGAAAAAACGGTGTTCCTAAAAATCCTTTAAAATATATAAGATAACAAGAGCCCTTTATCTTTGATATAAGATAAAGGGCTCTATCTTTTACTTTAATATCTTGTCAAAAACAAATAATCCTTTCCCTTGTGAAAACTTGTTTTCGCCAATTCCTATTGTGGATAGGCTTAAGATTGATTTTATATCCTTAGGAGTTAAATTTGGCGTTTTCTCCAGGATTACTGCAATTGCACCTGAAATTATAGCAGAAGCAATGGATGTTCCGGATTTAACAGTATATGCATTTAACAAATTTGATGTTTTGCCAGGGATATATGTTATATCGGAAGCCAATGATTTAACGTTGGATGCCAGCATTACAATGTCTGGCTTTACGGTTTTGTTAAAAGTAGGTCCCCTTCCAGAGAAACTACAAACCCTTATATTTTTCATATTTCCACCGAACTCGACACCGCCGACGGTTATTACCTCATCGATATTTCCCGGGCAATGAATGGAAAAACTTTGGGGCCCTGAGTTTCCAGATGGTGCAACCACTGCAATATTCTTTGAAAGAGCTATTTTAATTATCTCTTCTAATGGATTTATATTTACATTTATGTCGAATTCAAAGGGAAGATTGATTACCCTTATGTTAAAACTTTCTGAATAGGTTATAAGGATATCAATAGCCTTAATTACATCCGATAAAAATCCCTTTCCAGAGGCATCGAAGGCCTTTATCATAACAATATTTGAATCAGGAGCTATTCCTTCAATGTCTGAAGTATATTTAGAGGCTGCAATACATCCTGATATAAATGTTCCATGACCATTATCGTCATAGGGCTTTTCAATTCCGTTTATTAAATCCTTAAAAAAAATTATTGCATTTCGTTTGATTGTAAGGTCTGGATGAGGATATACTCCAGTGTCTACTATACCTATTCCAATCCCTTTTCCCGTTAATTTGAAAAGTTTAGGATAACTTAAACCTATAAGTTTTTCAGCATTTTTCAAGCAAAGATTACCCTTATAGTCATAACATATAAAGGAAACCTCGGGATATTCAGTTATATAATCTATAGAAAGGGATGAAAGCTCACAGGATATAGCCCTTATGTTTTCGTATTCCCATTTTATTTTACCGTTTGATGAGGTTATTTTACTTTTTATTTTTTTAGAGTCTTCCCTTAAGGATATGATAACTGGAATTTTGCTTTTTAAATTGATCTTCATTAAGTTTTTTAAATAGGGGTCAATTTTTTTATTTAAAAAAAACATATTAACCCTCTAAAAATTTATGCATTATATTATATGCAAAATTCCTTTAAATGTTACTTATAAATTCCTTAAAGGCCCTTGCTGCAGGTGAAAGAGTTCTTTTTTGATGAAGGACTAAATAAATATTTCTTTTTAAGTCTAGATTTTTTACATCATGCTTTTTTATATAACCTGCCTTAATATAATCTTCACAGGCAAGTTCAGAAACAACCGAAACCCCAAGTCCATTCTTTACAAATTGTAATACTGCCTCAAGGCTGCTCGTTTCAATAGCAACCTTTATTTTTTCTAAAAGCCCATTAGAGCTTAAAAACTCTTCGAAAACATTCCTTGTGGCAGAACCGCTCTCCCTTAAGATGAATTTTTCCTTAATCATATCTTCTATGCTATTTATTGAAGGAACATCGGGAGAACTTATCAGTATAAGATTATCATCAGCTATTTTTTTATACTCAAGCCTTTCATCGCATATGGTTTCTCCAACTATACCAAGCTCAACATCTCCATTTAAAACAAGTTCTATTACGTTTTTAGTGCTGTCCTCCTTAACGTCAAAATCTACAGAGGGATAATTTTCTGTGAATTTTTTAACCAAAGATGGTAACAAAAATCTACAGGGTGTTGTGCTGGAGGCAATATTTAATTTTCCTGAAATATTTTTTTGAAATTCGTTTATGGAATATATTGCGTTGTTTCTAATGTTTAAAAGGTTTAGGGCATAGTCGAAAAAAATTTTTCCTGCGGGAGTTAAATTAACTTCCTTGCTGCTTCTGTCAAACAAAGTTGTATTAAGTTCCTTTTCAAGGTTTGATATATGGGCACTTATTGTCGGCTGAGATAGGAATATTGCTTCGGCTGCTTTAGAAAAACTTTTAAATTTAGCTACGTTGATAAAAGCTTCAATTTGTTTAAAATCCATTGATTCACCCCCTAATTTAAATATATTTTATTTTATAAATACTTTCAATAGTAAATATTTAAAAAAACGATAAACTTTATAATTTACCAGAAAAAAGTAGTTACATTAAGAAGAAGAAAATGATATAATAAAAGTTACGGATTTATAGTTTAAAGAAAAGCAAAGGATGGGTGGAGATGGATAAACTACAGATAGAAGGTGGAAAAAGGCTATTTGGAGAAGTGAATATAAGCGGTGCTAAAAATGCTGCTGTTGCTATACTTCCTGCTTCTATTTTGGCGGATGATGGCCTTTGTAATATAGATAATATCCCTGACATACAAGATATTAAATGCCTTGAAAATATAATGATAGATATGGGAATATCTTTAACTTCTGAAAGGGACGGGCATGTTAAGATAAATCCAAATACGATTAAAACATATAGCGCCCATGGTGAAAATGTAAGGACGATGAGGGCATCCTATTACCTTTTAGGGGCACTTCTTGGAAAGTATAAAAAAGCAGAAGTTGCCTTCCCAGGAGGATGTTCAATAGGGGTAAGGCCTATAGATCAGCATATAAAGGGATTTGAAGCCTTAGGAGCAAGGGTTACAATAGAACATGGATATATCAAGGCTGAAGCACCAAATGGGCTTAAGGGTGCAAATATATATCTTGATGTTGTTTCAGTTGGTGCTACTATAAATATAATGCTTGCAGCATGCAAGGCAGAAGGAATCACTATAATTGAGAATGCTGCAAGGGAGCCCCATGTTGTTGACGTTGCAAACTTTTTAAACTCGATGGGAGCAAATATAAAGGGTGCTGGAACTGATGTTATAAAAATAGTTGGGGTAGATAAGCTAAGGGGATGCGACTATTCTGTAATACCGGATCAAATAGAGGCAGGAACATATATGGTTGCAGCAGCCATCACAAAAGGAGATGTTCTAATTAAAAACGTCATCCCAAAACATCTTGAATCTATGACTGCAAAGCTTATAGAAATGGGAGTTAATGTTGAAGAGTATGAGGACTCTATAAGGGTTAGCTGCGATAAAAGACCAAAGGCAGTAAATATAAAGACTCTTCCTTATCCAGGATTCCCAACGGACATTCAGCAGCCCTTTACAACATTACTTTCAGTATCAGAAGGCAGAAGCATTGTTACAGAGAGCATTTGGGAAGGAAGATTTAAACATGTTGATGAGCTAAAAAGGATGGGAGCGAATATAAAGGTTGAAGGAAAAATAGCAATTATAGACGGAATTGAAAGGCTCTCAGGGGCTGAGGTTATGGCAACTGACCTTAGGGCAGGTGCAGCCCTTGTTATAGCTGGCCTTGCAGCGGAAGGAACGACAACAGTTACACATGTAAGGCATATAGATAGAGGCTACGAAAAAATAGAGGAAAAGTTAAGAAAACTAGGTGCTAGTATTATAAGGATAACCGACAATAGAGAATACTTTGAATAAAGGTGGGATTTTCCCACCTTTATTTTATTGCCTTACTTTTTATAGCAGCATCGTAAACAGCCTTTGCAACTTCCTTTTGTACTTTAAGGTCAAAGGCTTTTGGAATAATATAATTTTCATTTAATTTATCTTCTTCTACGGAATTTGCAATAGCAAGGGCTGCTGCTATTTTCATATCTTCATTAATTTCCCTTGCCCTTGCATCTAGAGCACCTCTAAAAATTCCAGGAAAGGCAAGGACGTTGTTAATTTGATTGTCAAAGTCAGACCTTCCTGTTCCTACAATTCTTGCACCGGCTTTTTTTGCCTCATCAGGGAAAATCTCTGGGGTTGGATTTGCCATAGCAAAAATTATTGAATCTTTGTTCATCGTTTTTACCATTTCAGAAGTTAAAACATTAGGAGCAGAAACTCCAATAAATACATCGGCACCCCTTATAACATCCTTTAAAAGGCCCCTTTCACCGTTTGGATTCGTAAGATTTGCAAGTTCCTTTTTAGCATTATCAATATCACTATTAGGATCTAAAACTCCCTTTTTGTCGCAAACTATAATATTTTTAGCACCTGCAGACAAAAGAAGTTTTGTAATTGCAGTTCCTGCAGCACCGGCACCGTTTACAACGATTTTTATTTCATTTAGTTTTTTATTTACTATCTTAAGGGCATTAGTAAGGGCAGCCAAGGTTACAACTGCTGTTCCATGCTGATCATCGTGAAACACTGGAATGTCAAGTTTTTCCTTGAGCTTTCTTTCTATTTCAAAACATCTTGGTGCAGATATATCCTCTAAATTTATTCCACCAAATCCCTTTGATATTCTAACGATTGTTTCAACTATCTCATCAACATCTTTAGAATCTATAACAATAGGAAATGCATCAACATCTGCAAATTTTTTAAAAAGGACGCATTTACCCTCCATGACTGGAAGGCTTGCTAAAGGACCTATATCACCAAGGCCTAATACGGCACTTCCGTCGGATATTACAGCAACAGTATTCCACTTTCTTGTATATATGTAGGCTTTATCTGGATCTTTTTGTATCTCAAGACAGGGCTGTGCAACTCCAGGTGTATAGGCGAGGGACAAATCCTTTGAATTATTAACTTCCACCCTTGATATCACTTCTATCTTTCCTTTTACTTTTTCATGAAAGGATAGGGCTTCATCGTAAATCGACATAATATCACTCTCCTTATAATAAAGAAAACTTATATTCTAATGATATTATACGATATATAAAGAAATTTATAAAACATTAATCTACTACGAAATTTGTCAACAATTGTTGATATAGCTTGAATTTTACCATATAATGATTTTAAAGGAGGGGGATAAGCTATATGCATAAAAATAGATCATTTGTATTTAAGGCTTTTGCCTTTTTACTACTTTTGCTGATGCTCTTTCAAATCTATTATGTAAAAATATTAACTGATAAATTTTATTATCAGGTTGAAATTCAAAGGAAGAATGAGCTAAAGCAAAAGATCGATATGGTATATAATGCTATTTCACCTATAATACAATTAAAAAGACAGGGAAAGATAACAAAGAAAGAGGCTATAGAAAGAATTGCTAATTTAGTAAGAAGGATGACCTATGAGGATGAGTATTCAAAAAATTATATTTTTATGAGTAGCTACGATGGGACATATATAGTTCAACCCTTTGAGAGGGAAAAGGAAGGGAAAAACTTTTGGAATTATAAAGATATAAAGGGGAGTTATGTTATAAGGGAACTTGTCAAGGCGGCAAAGGAAAGTCCAGAAGGGTCTTATGTTTCTTATTATTCTGCACCTCCAGGTTCTAGCGAACATCAACTTAAGCTTTCCTATGTAAAGGGCATCCCGGAGATAGAGGCATATATAGGAACAGGCATGTATGTTCAAAACACATTTAAGTCAATGTTTAAACTTCTTTTTTCAATAAAATCTGCAATTTACCATATAGTATTATTTACAATAATCTTGTTTATATCCTATATTTACAGATTGAATTCTGATTATAGAAGGCTCAAGGAGGAGACTTTAAAAAGAAAAATTCTTTTTGAAAACTCCCCCGATGCTCTAGTGGAATTTGATAAATCAGGGCTTATCGTAGATGTAAACAAATCCTTTGAGAAAGTATTTGGATATAAAAAGGAAGAGTGTATAAGAAGACATATAGATGATTTAATTACAGATGAAAAATATATAGAAGAGGCTATGGATATAACCAATAAGGTTTTTCAACAGGGATTTTGCCATGTTGAAACAGTAAGGTTTAATAAAGAGAAAAAACCTGTTAATGTTTTAATTAGAAGCATTTTAATCAAGATAAACGAATGCATCTATGGCGGCTTTGGAATTTATACGGATATAACAACACAGAAGAAATATGAAAAAGATCTTAAGTATTTAAGTTACCATGATACATTAACTGGGCTTTATAATTTTAGTTATTTTAATAGTTTTGTTAAAAATATAAAGCATAGCGACTTGCCCCTTGGAATTATAATGGCAGATGTTAACGGATTGAAACTTGTTAACGATACATTAGGCCATTTATATGGTGATAAACTTTTAATTTCATTTTCAAAGATTTTATTAGAATCAAAAAGGGATAAGGATGTAGTGTTTAGATTAGGGGGAGATGAGTTTTTAATTTTACTGCCTAATACACAAGCAAAAGAAGTTGAGGAAGTTTTAAATAACATAAAACATAATATAGAGAAACATAATGAAAATGTTAGCGAAAGGATTTTAACCTTAAGCGTTGCCCTTGGGATGGCGGTAAAAGATGATAATAGGGATTTTAAAGTTGTCTTTAAGGAAGCTGATAACAATATGTATAAGAATAAGCTTTTGGATAAGACAAGTTCAAGAAACCAGATTTTAAACGTTCTGATGGCTGCCTTGGGAGAGAAGGATTATGTAACTAAAGGGCATACTGAAAGGGTAAAGAAAATGGCACATAAAATGGCAGAAAAGATGGGGCTTGGTGAGGTTCAAAAAAACAATCTATTACTTTTGGCAGATATGCATGATCTTGGGAAGGTTGCAATATCAGATGATATATTAAACAAAAGGGAGCCTTTGACGGATGAAGAATGGGAGATTCTAAAAAGTCACCCTGAAAAGGGATATAGAATAGCAGTCTCCTCACCAGAGCTTGCAGGAATAGCAGATCTTATACTTAAACATCATGAAAGATGGGATGGAAAAGGCTACCCATTAGGCCTTAAAGGGGAACAAATTCCAATAGAATGTAGAATACTTGCTGTTGTAGATGCATATGATGCCATGACAAATTCAAGACCTTACAATATAGTTAAAACCCACGAGGAGGCCATAGAGGAGATAAAAAGATGTTCAGGTACTCAATTTGACCCTAAGATTGTAGATGTTTTTTTGGAAATTTTGCAATAAGTTAACTTATTGTTATTTCAATAATAAAGAATTATAATATAGCTTGATATATTTTATTCGAAAGAGGAGATTCTATGGAGTTTTGTTCAATATATAGCGGAAGTAGTGGCAATTGTCTTTATGTAGGAACAGAAAAGACTAAGCTTTTAGTAGATGCAGGCCTTACAGGGAAAAAAGTTCAAGAGGGATTAAAGGAAATTGGAATAGATCCTACGGAAATAAAAGGTATACTGATAACCCATGAACACGATGACCATATTAAGGCGGCAGGAATTTTATCAAGAAGGTTTAATATTCCTATTTATGCTAATACTAATACATGGAATGCAATTTATAAGGCTATAGGAGAGGTAAAGCTTCACAATATAAAGGTATTTGAAGGCTATGAAGGTTTTGAGATTGGAGATATATTCATAAAACCCTTTAAAATACCCCATGATGCGGTGGACCCTGTTGGATATTCCTTTTACCATAAAAACAAAAAAATATCCATAGCAACGGATATAGGGCACGCCAGCAAAGAGGTTAAAGAAAACATAAAGGATTCTGATTTTATACTTTTAGAATCAAACCATGATGTTGAACTTTTAAAGATAGGTCCATATCCATATCATTTAAAAAGAAGAATACTTAGCGACAGGGGGCATCTTTCCAACGAAGATGCAGCAAAAACGATTTTAGAAATATTAAACCAGAGGATAAAAAAGGTCATGCTTGGGCATTTAAGCCAAACTAACAACTACCCTGAGCTTGCCTTAAGAACGGTTATTTCAATTTTAGAGATGAATGGAGTAAGGGATGGAGAAGATATAATAATCGACATTGCCCATAGAGATAGGGTTGGGAGGGTTCAATCTATATAAAAGGTGGTTTGTATGGAGGAGAGAAGACCTTCCCTTTTTTCTTATTTTGTGGTTTCACTTTTAGGTGCAGTAATTGGTGCATTTTTGATGGTTACCTTTTTTCCTGCTGCAACGCAAGGTAAAGAGGAAAACAAAATTGAGAACAGGATTATCATTGAAAAAACTACTGATTTTTCCTTTGCAGCAAACAAGGTTTTGCCTTCGGTAGTTTCAATATCCAGCAAAGGACAAGTTGCATCTGGCTTTATAATCGACCAAGACGGATTTATCGCCACCAACAGCCATGTCCTTGATAAGAATATGATCATAACCTTAACGGATGGTAGAGAATTTACTGGCAATGTTGTTTTTGAGGATAAGGTCTTGGACCTTGCTATAATAAAGATAGAAGCGGACAATCTTAAGGAGGTAACCTTAGGGGATTCAAACCTTATAAATATCGGGGATAGCGTTCTTGCCATAGGGAACCCTTTAAATTTAAGGTATCATAGGACTGTAACGGCTGGTATCATAAGCGGTAAGGATATAACCATTGAGATTGAGAAGGGAAAGTTTATGGAGGATTTAATCCAAACGGACGCAGCAATAAACAAGGGAAACAGCGGAGGCCCCCTTATAAATCTTAGGGGTGAGGTTATAGGTATAAACTCCGTTAAGGCTTCTGAATATGAGGGAATAGGCTTTGCTATTCCAATAAATATAATAAAGCCGATATTAAAATCTCTAAGGGAAAAGGGAGAATTTAAGCCACCAACGTTAGGGCTTAAGGTATTTGATGTTGAAACAGCACGATATTATAATTACAACATAGACAGAGGAATATACGTTTATGAAGTTGTGGAGGATGGCCCAGGTTTTAAGGCAGGAATTAAAGAGGGGGATGTCATCCTTTCTATAGACGGTGTGGAGGTTAACAAAGTCGTAGACCTTAAAAGGGAATTGTATTTAAAGGAAATTGGAAGCAAGGTAATTTTAAAGATTAAAAATCCAATAGGTATGGTAAGAGAAGTTGAAGTTCTTTTGGATTCCATCGATAACCTATCAGTAGATGTTTTTAGATAAAGCTATTGATTTTTATTAAATAATGTGTTATCATGTAAAAGATAATAAAAGAGGTCTTTAAATCAGTCCCGTGAGGCTGGTAAGATGTTAAAGGTTTTGCATAATATTGGACACAACTTCTTACCTCCCATGGTAGGAAGTTTTTTTATGCCCAAAACTTTTAAATCAGTCCAGCGAGGCTGAAAAAGGAGGTTTTAAAATGCAAGAAAAAATAGTATTAAAAGGACAGTTAGCTCAGGAAATTACTTTACTTGAAAGACTAAAAAGAATAATTCTGGCAGTTCAGCATCTTATCGCGATGTTTGGGGCCACAGTTTTGGTTCCTATCTTAACAGGTCTTGACCCATCGGTGGCTATATTCTCAGCAGGTCTTGGAACCATGATATTCCACCTTTGCACAAAGAAAAAGGTTCCGGTTTTCTTAGGTTCATCCTTTGCCTTTATCCCAGGCATAATTGCTGTAAAACAATCCTTTGGAGACTTAAGATATGCACAGGGCGGGATAGTAGTTGCAGGATTGATTTATGTTTTAGTATCCTTAGTGGTTCAAAGAATAGGGGTTGAAAGGATAAAAAGATTTTTACCTGCACAGGTTGTAGGACCTATGATAATGGTAATAGGTTTAAACTTGGTTCCTGTGGCCTATAACAGTGCAAAGACGAATTATTTGGTTTCAATAGCAACACTTTTAGTTGCAGTTATGGTAACATTGTTTGGCAAGGGACTTTTAAAACAGCTGTCAATAATAGTAGGTGTTACATTTGGATATATTCTATCAGCTGCCTTAGGAATAGTTGATACATCCAGCATATCGGCAGCAAAATTAATAGAAATCCCACACTTTACTTTACCTAAATTTGACTTGGCAGCAATAGCGATTATAGCACCAGTAGTTCTTGCGGTGTTTATGGAACACATAGGGGATATTACAACAAACGGACAGGTTGTAGGACAGGATTTTATAAAGGACCCAGGGCTTAATAGAACCCTTTTAGGCGATGGATTGGCAACCATGGCGGCAGGATTTATAGGTGGACCTGCAAATACAACCTATGGCGAAAATACAGGAGTTTTAGCGATTACAAAAAATTATGACCCATCAATTCTTAGAATGACTGCAGTCTTTGCGATGATTCTAGGATTTATAGGTAAGGTTGGAGGAGTTTTAAAGTCCATTCCGGTTCCAGTAATGGGTGGAATTAGCTTTATGTTGTATTCGATGATAGCCCTAATAGGAGTTCAGACGATAAAAAACAGCAAGGTGAAATTTAACGTAAAGAATATAATAGTTATGGCTACAGTTCTTATTCTAGGACTGTTACCATCATATACAGGAATAAATATAGGTATTCCTGTAACAGAAACGGTAAAAATACAAGGCCTTAGCTTTGCAGCAATAGTTGGGGTTATAGTGAATTTAGTTTTAAACAGAGAATAAAATATTAGTAGGCTACCCCTTAAGGTGGGGTAGCTTTTTTACTTTACAATAATTTTCAATGTAAATAAAATTGTATTATAAACAAAAGCTTTTAAAGGAGGAGAATATGAACTTAACTATAATTTCTGTAGGCAAGCTAAAGGAAAAATACTTAAAAGAAGGCATTAATGAATATTTAAAAAGGCTTTCAAAATATGCTAAGGTTGAAATAATAGAAGTTCCTGATGAAAAGGCACCGGAGAATTTATCTCAACGGGAAGAGGAAAACATAAAGGATAAGGAAGGCCAAAATATTTTAAAACATATAAAGGACAATATGTTCGTTGTTGCCCTTGATATTCAAGGGAAACACCTATCATCCGAGGAATTTGCACAATTTTTAAGTCAAAGGGCTATAGAGGGTAAAAGCAGCATTGCCTTTATAATAGGAGGATCAATAGGATTATCTAAATCGGTTTTAAATAGAGCTGACTTTAAGCTATCTTTTTCTAAAATGACCTTCCCCCATCAGCTAATGCGTTTGATTTTACTTGAACAAATTTATAGGGCTTATAGGATAATTAGCGGTGAACCGTATCACAAGTAACGTAGATTTTTTGTGTCGAAAAATGTTGCAAAATTATGCATTTTAAAAAATTTAATTTATAATATAATGTCATTAAACATATTTACTTAAAAATATAAGTAAAGGGAGTTTTTTTGTGCCTAATTGTTTTAATCATCAAAATAATCACGCTGAATTTTTGCGTATAAATTGTAAAAATTGTAATTAATATGGAACAGAAATAAATGAAAAAATATTGTTATACTTGTATAGACGATGTTAATAATGATTATAAAAATAAATAGAAGTAATAAAATATATATCATTCATAATATGAAATTTTTACAATAAGACAAGAAAAAGAGTCCTATACTTGCAGTTATAGTGAGCATTCTTTTTGTGGACGAGGACTAATATATGTTTTAGACATTGGGAAAGGAATTATATTTTTTGTTTTGTGCGTTTTAGGGTTAATTAGTAGACAAGTATATGTATCAATAATAGCATATTTATGGTTAATTTTTGATTAAGAAAGCGTCCGCATACTCGTGACTTTAGTCATGAGTAAGGACGCTTTAATAATATATGTTATTTGTGTTTTATAACTTATATTTGTTTAATGTTTGTTTTGTGCAATAACATATATTATAATAATTATGAGGTGTAAATATGGAAAAAGCTTTTAAATTTAGGCTTTATCCTAATAAACAACAAATAGAGCTCATAAATAAAACCTTTGGTTGTGTTAGGTTTGTATATAACTATTATCTTGCAAAACGAGAAGAAATATATAAAACTCAAGGTATAACATTTAATTATAAGGATTGCTCTGCTGATTTAACAAAACTTAAACAAACTAATATATGGCTAAAAGAAGCAGATAAGTTTGCACTTCAAAATTCGCTCAAAGACTTAGACAAAGCATTTAAGAATTTTTTTGAAGGCAGAGCAAATTATCCAAAGTTTAAGTCAAAGAAATGTAAATATCAAAGCTATAGAACAACATTTACAAACAACAACATTGAAATTAAAGGAAACAAAATCAAACTACCCAAATTAGGCTGGGTAAAGTTTGTAAAATCAATGGGAGTAGAGGGTAAAATACTAAATGCAACTATAAGTAGAACTCCAACGGGGAAATATTTTGTTTCAATTTGTTGTAGGATAGAAAAAACTACAGAAAAGTCTAAAACTAACAAAGTAATCGGTATAGATTTAGGAGTAAAGCATTTTCTGATAGATAGTGAAGGCAACAAAATATCCAATCCTAAATATCTTATAAAGTTAGAAAAAAGATTTATTAAGGAACAAAGGAAGCTTTCTAAAAAACAATTAGGTAGTAGTAACTTTAAGAAACAAGCTAAGAAAGTAGCCAAAATACATGAGAAGATAAGAAACCAAAGGGAAGATTTTTTGCAAAAGTTGTCCTCTAAAATTATAAACGAAAACCAAGTTATAATTTTGGAGGATTTAAAGGTTAAGAATATGTTAAGAAATAACAAACTATCAAAGTCCATATCAGATGTAGCATGGTCAAAATTTGTAAACATGCTTGAATATAAAGCATTATGGTATGGAAGAACAATAGTAAAAATAGATATGTTTTATCCATCAAGTCAAATATGTAATGTATGTGGTTATAAAAATGAAGAAGTAAAAGACTTAAACGTAAGGGAGTGGGAATGCCCAATATGTAAGACATTCCACGATAGAGATGTAAATGCAAGTAAAAATATATTAAAAGAAGGAAAGAGGATATTAGACATAGCATAAGTAAAAACAGTAGGGTAGGGACTACCCGAATTAACGCCTGTGGAGATAGTAGGTAAAAAGGTCGATGAAGCAGGAATCCTGCGACTTTAGTCGTGGGAGGTTCAAGGCCTCATTTTTATTTAAAATTTGTAAGAAGGGATTATTTATGGAGGAGAAAAAATTAATTGAAGCTATAGGAAAAATTAATGGAGTAGTTGCAGTATCGCAGTTTGGAAGCTATGGAACTGAAGATTGGATTAAAGGAAGGAGCGATATTGATTTAGCCGTCGTGGTTGCACCTAACATTACTTTTAATGATACTTTAGATATGGAAGATAAGCTAATCGATATTTTTAGAGAATATTATGAATATGATAATATTCATCTAACTTTTATATTTTTCAAAGACTTTGCAAGTAAATATGCAAGGATTGCTGTAGATAGCGAAGTTAAATTTATCGTTGATGAGGATAGATGGTTTGATTTTCAACACTACGTATTAAAATTTGCCCGAAATAACCATGATTTTGAAAGAAGATTGAAAATAGACGAGCAGTATACGTATTTTGGAGGGATTATCGATGACTCCATATTATAGATACAAAAAAGAAAGGTTTCTTGAAAAATATAAGGCTGCTCATGAAACTTTAGAGGATTTAAAAAAGGCTTTATATAAATATAGAGAAGATAACGATAAAATTACGCGTAGAGCCATATTTGCTTATTTTCAAGATTTCGTAGAGTATATTATAGATATGTGTGAAAGCTATATAGTTATTAATAAAGGCAAAATCGATAGTAGCACATCTTCATTGCAGCTTATTGAGAAAGCACATGAAATGAATTTTTTTGATAAAAACTTAAAAGATTACTTGATAAATTGTGTAAAACTAAGAAACAGATACACCCATGATTACTATGACAGGGAATTGAGTGAAAATCAAATAGAAGAATTTTGCTATTCACATATTTTATATCTGGATATTTTTTTAGAAAGCAGTAAGGAAAATGTTATATTAAGGTTTAAAAATAGAAAACAAAATTAACAAGCATAAAAATTCATAATATTGAAAAAATTAATTCATTTATGTTAAAATAATCTTGTATGGCAGAGAAGTGAGAGCCGCAATGCTACAAAGGTAGTATTGCGGCTTTTTTTGGGGGGGTTATGATGTCAAAGTATATTTTAGCATTAGACCAGGGGACGACAAGTTCAAGGGCAATAGTTTTTGATAAGGAAGGAAATATAGTTTCAATTGCCCAAAAGGAGTTTACTCAAATTTATCCAAGGTCAGGTTGGGTTGAACATGACCCGATTGAAATATGGGCAACACAAATCGGAGTTGCCAATGAGGCTATGGCAAAGGCAGGGCTTATACCATCAGATATTGCTGCAATAGGGATTACAAATCAAAGGGAGACAACAGTTGTATGGGATAAAATAACTGGAAAGCCCATATACAATGCCATAGTTTGGCAGTGCAGGAGGACTTCAGGAATTTGTGATGATTTAAAGGATAGAGGATATGCAGATCTTATAAGGGAAAAAACAGGTCTTGTTTTAGATGCCTATTTTTCAGGGACTAAAATAAAATGGATTCTGGATAATGTTGAAGGTGCAAGAGAAAAGGCTGAAAAGGGGGAGCTTTTGTTTGGAACCATTGACACCTGGCTTATTTGGAATTTAAGTGGCGGAAGGGTGCACGTTACGGATTACTCTAACGCATCAAGAACTTTGCTATACAACATATATGAATTAAAGTGGGATGATGAGATATTAGAAATTTTAAACATACCAAAATCGATGCTGCCTGAGGTTAAAGAATCAAGCTGCATATATGGTTATACTGCAACAGACGTTATAGGTGGTGAAATTCCAATATCAGGGATTGCAGGGGATCAGCAGGCGGCATTATTTGGGCAAGGATGTTTTGAAAAGGGAATGGCAAAAAACACATACGGAACAGGATGCTTTATGTTAATGAATACAGGTGAAAAGCCTGTTAAATCAAAGAAGGGGCTTTTAACTACAATAGCTTGGGGTGTTGATGGCAAAGTAGAATATGCCCTTGAGGGAAGTATATTCATGGCAGGAGCTGTTGTGCAATGGTTAAGGGATGAGCTAAGGATGATAAGGACTGCAGCAGATAGCGAAGAATATGCAACGGCTGTTGAGGATTCCAACGGGGTTTATCTTGTTCCTGCCTTTGTAGGTATGGGAGCTCCCTATTGGGATATGTATGCCAGGGGAACTATCGTTGGACTTACAAGGGGTGCCAAAAAGGAACACATTATAAGGGCAGCCCTTGAGTCCATAGCATATCAAACTATGGATGTTTTAAAGGCAATGGAGGAGGATTCTAAAGTAAACTTGCAGCAGCTAAGGGTGGATGGTGGAGCTTCGGCAAATAATTTTTTAATGCAGTTTCAAGCGGATATTTTAAACGTTGACGTATATAGACCAAAGGTAATTGAAACAACAGCACTTGGAGCAGCTTATTTGGCAGGGCTTGCAGTTGGCTTTTGGAGGGATAAGGAGGAGATAATTAATAATTGGTCAGTAGACAAGAAATTTAAGCCTAATATGGAGGATGAAAAAAGAGAAAAGCTCATCAAAGGATGGCATAGGGCTGTTAAAAGGGCTCTTTTATGGGAAAAGGAGGATTGATTGGATTTATTATTTGTGATAAAATATAATTAATAGAATATTTTGGCGAGAGTTGAGAGCCATGGGAAAAACCACTTAAGGTGGTCTTTTTTCCATGGCTTAATTTGTTTTAAGGGGGCAAACTTATGTTTGATGTTATCATAATTGGGGCTGGAATAGTAGGAGTGAGCATTGCAAGGGAGCTTTCAAGATACGATTTAAAGTGCCTTGTAATAGAAAAAAGCAATGATGTTGCAAATGGCTCTACAAAGGCAAACAGTGGAATCGTTCATGCAGGTTATGATGCAAAGGAGGGGACTTTAAAGGCAAAGTTTAATGTTTTGGGAAGCCAAATATATGAGGAAATTTGCAAAGAGTTAGATGTTCCATACAAAAGAAATGGTTCCTTGGTTTTAGCCTTTGATGATGAAGATATGAAGCAGATAGAGGCACTTTACGAGAGGGGTTTAAAAAACGGCGTAAAGGAACTTTCGATAATAGATAAGAATACGGTTTTATCCTTAGAGCCAAACCTACAGGAAAATGTTGTCGGTGCCCTTTATGCTAAAACTGCAGCAATAGTATCACCCTTTGAACTTGCTATTGCCCTTGCTGAAAACGCAAATGAAAACGGCGTTGAATTTATGTTTAATACGAAGGTAAATAGAATATATAAAGAGAAGGATTGCTTTATAATAGAAACAAATAACGGCACCTTTAAATCCATGTATCTTGTTAATGCTGCCGGCTTATTTTCAGATGAAATAAACGACATGCTGGGAGGAGAAAAATTCAGGATAATCCCAAGAAGGGGAGAATACTGCCTATTTGATAAATCTGCTGGAAATTTAGTAACAAGGACCATATTTCAACCCCCTTCAAACAGAGGAAAGGGAATATTGGTTGCGCCAACTGTTCATGGAAATTTATTTGTAGGGCCAAATGCCAGAGAAATAGATATAAGGGATGATGTTTCCACATCAAGGGAAGGAATAGAGGAGATTATAAAGGGAGGAAATAGAAGCGTTAAAAACCTAAATCTAAGGGACATAATAACCTCCTTTGCAGGGGTTAGGGCAACCCCCAGCACAGGTGATTTTGTAATAAATATTCCTACAAAAAATGCTGTTAATGCAGCAGGAATAGAATCACCAGGGTTAACTGCAGCTGTTGCAATTGCACCATATGTTGTTAATCTTTTAGAAAATCAAGGATTAAGATTAAATAAAAAAGCTGCTTTTATAAACAAAAGAAAAAATACAAAGCTGTTTATTAATATGACAGAGGATGAGAAAAGAAATGCCCTTCATGAAAATAATTTATATGGAAGGATAATATGTAGATGCGAACACATAACGGAGGGGGACATTGTAAATGCAATAAAAAGGCCCCTTGGAGCAAGAACTGTAGATGGAGTTAAAAGAAGAGTAAGGGCAGGAATGGGAAGGTGCCAGGGGGGATTTTGCATGCCAAGGGTAGTTGAAATACTTTCAAGGGAACTTAATATTCCTATGACGGAAATATTAAAATCAGAAGAAGGAAGCTATATTTTAACCGGAAGGACAAAATAAAAGGGGTGGGAAATGGAAAGGGATCTAGTTATAATCGGGGGTGGACCTGCAGGTCTTGCCGCTGCAATAGAGGCAAAGAAAAATGGGATTGATGATATACTTATATTAGAAAGGGACAAAAGGCTTGGTGGGATATTACAGCAATGTATTCATAATGGATTTGGCCTTCATATATTTAAAGAACAGCTTACAGGACCTGAATATGCTCAAAGGTTTATAGATGAGGTTGAAGCTTTAGGAATAGAATATAAATTGGATACGATGGTCCTTCATCTATCAAAGGATAAAAGAATTGTAGCGTTAAATCCTAAGGATGGATTAATGGAAATCAAAGCAAAGGCTGTTATACTTGCTATGGGATGTAGGGAAAGGACAAGGGGAGCTTTAAATATTCCAGGAAGTAGACCAGCAGGTATTTTTACTGCAGGTTCTGCTCAAAGATTTGTAAATATGGAAGGATATATGGTTGGTAAAAAAGTAGTTATTTTAGGTTCTGGGGATATAGGGCTTATAATGGCAAGAAGGATGACCCTTGAAGGGGCAGAGGTTAAAATGGTGGTTGAGATTATGCCCTATTCAACGGGATTAAAAAGAAATATAGTTCAGTGTCTTGAGGATTTTGATATTCCCCTTTTATTTAATCATACAGTTATAAAGATTCATGGAAAAAATAGGGTTGAAGGAGTCACCATAGCAAGGGTTGACGAAAATAAAAGGCCACTTGTTGGAACGGAAAAGTATATAGAATGCGATACTTTGCTTTTATCCGTTGGACTTATTCCAGAAAATGAACTATCAAAGGAAGCCGATATTGCTATAAATCCTCTTACAAACGGAGCATATGTTAGTGAACTTATGGAAACCAGCATAGATGGGATTTTTGCCTGTGGGAACGTAGTTCATGTGCATGATCTTGTTGATTATGTGACAATGGAAAGTTACATTGCAGGATATGGGGCAGCAAAATATATTAAAGGAGAAAGATTTAAAGGAGAAAAGACCTTCAAGACTATTGGGATGAATGGAATAAGATATGTGGTTCCTAATTTTATTTCACCCCAAAATGTAAGGGAAGAGGTTAATTTTTACATGAGGGTTAATGATGTCTATAAAAATGTATATCTAATAGTTAGGGATAGAGACAATGTAGTATTTAGGATTAGGAAAAATCATGTTACGCCTGGAGAAATGGAGAGGGTAAAACTATCTAAAGATATTCTTCAAAGGGTGAAGGATGAGCTTATCTTTGAACTTAAGGAGGTGGAAGAATGACAAAATATATGACCTGTATAAACTGCCCCTTAGGATGTCAACTTCAGGTTGAGATAAACGGAGAAATTAAAGTAACAGGGAATAAATGTAAAAAAGGCGAAGACTATGCAAAAAATGAAATCATAAACCCAACAAGAATCATAACAACAACCGTCAAGGTAAAGGGTGGAGATAGACCTCTTTTATCGGTTAAAACGGATAGGGAGGTCCCAAAGAGCAAAATATTTGATATAATGAAGGAGATAAACAAAGTAGAAGCTAAAGCGCCAATCAGTATCGGAGATATAATAATTGAAAATGTTCTTGGAACCGGTGCTAATGTTGTTGCAACATCAAGGGTTGAGAGAATCAAAGATTAGGGGGCTTTGTATGAAGGAGATACTTGACGATTTAAAACAAAATACTATCATAGCAGCAATAAAAAATATTAAGGATGTCGATTTGGTTTTAGATAGGGACGTTAAAGTTGTTTTCCTATTGTGCGGAGGCATCTTAAACATAAAGGATACTGTTAAAAGGATAAAAAACAAAGGAAAAAGGGTGTTTGCCCATATAGATTTAGTGGAAGGCCTTGGGAAGGATGAAGAGGCGGTGAGATTTTTAAAATATGTCGGTGTTGACGGAATAATAACTACAAAACCTACCCTAATTAGGGCTATTAAAAATGAAAATTTAATTGCTATACAAAGGATTTTTCTATTAGATTCAAGATCCCTTGAAACCGGGATAAAAAACATTTTAGAAGATAGGCCGAATGCAGTTGAGATAATGCCAGGCCTTGCATATAAGGTAATCAAAAAAATACATCGCCATATCAATGTCCCGGTAATTGCGGGGGGATTAATTTTAGATAAAAGCGATATAGAAAATGCCCTCTCCAGCGGAGCAGTAGGGATATCCACCTCCAGCAGAGATTTATGGTAACCTCCATGATTTTGTGGAGGTTTTATAGTTGGTGTTATTCAGGACTCATGTGAAACATCCTTTACAGCAATTATTGCATAAATAAATAGAATAGTTTAGCATAGCCTCACTTTGTAAAGTGGGGCTATTTTTAGCTTTTTTATTGTATGATATAATAAATATTAAAAATATTCTGGCGGAGGAAAGGTTTGATGATAATTAGAAATTTAGTTAAATTCCTATATAAAAATATAATTATAATATTGCTAATATTAGATATATTGGCCGGAGTTATGCTTTATAGTATTGGAAATAAGGATATAAAGCCCATATTTTCCAAACCTAAGTATCGTTTTTATTTTATTGCTCAAAATACTGTTGATCCCTTTTGGATGGAAGTAGTAAGAGGGGCAGAAGCAGCTGCGGGGGATTTAAATGTTGCCATTGAGTTTTGTGCCCCCCGTTTTAGTGACATTCGGGAGGAATTAAAATATATTGATATTGCAACTCTTGCAAAAGTTGATGGAATTATAACCCATGCATTTAATACGGAGGATTTTACAAAGCTAATAGACAGGGCCTATTATAAGGGAATTCCTGTTATAACCCTTGAAAACGATAATAATAAAAGCAAAAGGTATGCCTTTGTTGGAACAAATAGCTTTGAAATAGGAAAGAAGGCTGCGCTACTCTTAATTAAAGCTACAGGGGGAAGGGCTAAGGTTGCTGTTATTTCTAATAGCGATTCCAATGGGGATTCTATTGAAAACAATCTAAAAATGAACGGTTTTTTAAGCACCATAAAGGATTTTCCTGAAATGAAGGTTGTAAAGTATTACACATCTAAAATGGGGATTTTAAGTGCGGAGGAGATTACACAAAAGATAATCGATTCTAATGAAGGGATAAACGCGATATTCACAATAAGTTCAGCGGATACCTTAGGAGCTGCGCAGCTTATCGTGGATAGGAATATGGTTGGCAAAATTACCCTTGTTGGCTATGGGATTTCAGAGGAAATAACCCGCTATATTGAAAAGGAAATAATTTATGGGACGGTTGCAAGTGACCCATATAACATGGGATATGAAAGTATTAAGGCCCTTGTTGAAATAAAAGAGGGGAAAAATATTCCGACCTTTATAGATTCAGAAATAAGGGTAATAACAAAGGATGAGCTTTTTAATTTAAGAAAAAAGGAAATGCTAAGAAATAAATACCGAAAGTGGGAGAGCTTATATGAACAAGGAGATATTTAAGTTTTTAGGAATTAGAAAAAGACTCATAATTTATTTCCTCTTTACTATTTTCCTTTTGACCAGCACAAGTTTTTTTTCCTTTTACACTGCAAAGGTTGTAATAAATAACACAAACAGCATTATAAAGGATTATATTTATTTAAATGAATTAAAGTATAATATAAATGGACTTATGACGGAGCTTGAAAAATATCTAACAACAGCATCATCCGAAAACCTTCTTAATTACTATAATTATTATAATCGACTTCAGGAGATTTCAAATCAAATTTCCAGGACTCTTGAATATGATAATAAGCTTCTTATTTTAATGGATATCGGCAATATGCTTGATGAACTTTTAAGGGAAACGGATAAAGCCGTCCTTGCTAAAAGGGGGAGAATAAGCAGCAGATATATTTCAAATTTTCAGCGTTCAATAGAAATAAGTGAATATATAAATCAATATTATGACAAACTTCTTGACAGCAAACTTAAAACAGAATCAGAAAGATATCAAAACATAAATAAGAATATGAGTTTTGTAACTTATCTAAGTTTTTTGACAATAATAATATCAATTTTTTTATCTTTATATATAGCTATTATGTCAACATATAGGCTTACAAAGCCCATATCCGACCTTTCCAATTCGGCAGAAAAGGTAGCTAAAGGGCACTTTGACATAGAAATTTACAAGCCAAACACAGGAGATGAAACGGATATACTTGCAGGTGCATTTATTAAAATGGTAGACAGCATTAAAAATTATATAAATGAGCTAAAAAAACAAGCTGAGGTTGAAAAAAGATTAAAGGAACAGGAACTCCAAAATATAAAGATGGCAAGCCTTTTAAAGGAGGCAGAACTTAAGTTTTTACAATCTCAGATAAATCCCCACTTTCTTTTTAATACTTTAAATGCAGCTTCTCAGCTTGCTATGATAGAAGGTTCTGATAAAGCTTCAGAATTTATTGAAAATATAGCACAGCTTTTTAGATATAATTTAAAAAATATAGATGATTTAGTCCCATTAAGGGATGAAATAGAGCATGTGAAAAATTATATGGGAATATTAAAAATGAGGTTTGGAAATAGGATAGAGTTTTTTAGCGATATAGATGAAGGGGCCCTCGATGTTAAAGTTCCAAGAATAACCCTACAGCCAATAGTTGAAAATGCTTATGTCCATGGGCTTCAGAATTTAGAAAGGCCTGGCGAAATACACCTAAATGTTAAATCTATGAAAGAAAATATAATAATCGAAATAATAGATAACGGGATGGGAATGGATGAAGATACAATACAAAAAATACTTTTATCGGCTACAGATGAAAGATTATCTAAAAAACATGTTACTGGAATAGGTATGAATAATGTTTTGGAAAGGCTTGAGATTTTATTTAATATTCAGGATAGATGTGAATTAATAAGTATAGAAAGTAAACTGGGTTATGGAACCAAGATAACATTAAGAATACCAAAGGGGAATTCACGAATAAAGGATGTGAAGGTATGTTAAAGATTTTGATTGTTGATGATGAATATCTTGTGCTTGATTCTCTGAAGATGATAATATCTAAAAATTTTGAAGATGTTAAGGTCATTGGGACTGCAAGTTCAGGTAGAGAAGCAATAGAAAAGGCAATTGAGCTTAAACCGGATGCCATATTTATGGACATTCACATGCCAGGAATCGATGGAATAGAAGCCATAAGGCAGATTAAGGCAGCAAATAACGATGTATTTTTTGTTATACTTACGGCCTATGAATATTTTGATTATGCTAAAGAAGCACTTAATTTAGGAGTTTTTGAATACCTATTAAAGCCTATAAACAAATCAAAGGTAATTGAAACGATAAGCAAACTATCTGCTGCTGTTGAAAACAAAAGGAGAAATTTTCTAATAGAAGTAGAATTAAAGGATAAAATAAATAAAATTATTCCTTTTCTAGAAGCACAGTTTGTTTCTTATAAGATGTTTAATGTTGGAACATTGAATGAAGTGCAATTTTATGAAGGTATATTTAATATGGATCTTAAACATGGCTATGCTATGTGCATTTTATTTTATGACTTTGAGGATAGAGGTAAAGTAGAGAGCCTTAAGGGAAGGCAGGATAAACAAAATTTTTATGATCTTTTAAAGATAAAGTTAAAGGGGTTAACCAATTGCCTTATAGGAAGACCATTGTCAGATAGAATAGTAGCTTTTATTCCTGTTAATGAAGCGGAGAATATAAATGATACAAAGGATAAATCTGTTAAGTTAGGAAAGAGGCTAACAGAAAAATTAATGGGATCAACTGATATAAAGTTTAAAATAGGGATAGGAAGGGTCTATGACCTTGAAGGATTCCCAAGGTCCTGTAGTGAGGCTTATCTTGCCGCAGCTACTAAAACTGATGGAATTATAATTCATTATGATGATATACCATTAAATTTGCAATCCTCCTATGATTATAATGGTAACATTGAAAATTTGTTTTTGAACTCAATAATTACAGGGAATTTTAACGAAGCCCATGAGATTTTTAAAGAGATATTTGTTTGGCTTAACAGTATTTATTTAGAAGATATCGATAGGATAAAGGCAAAATTAATAGAACTAATTTTTTTAATAGAAAGGGCAGTTTCCCAAAGGATTGATAATTTTAGTGACATTAAGCAAAAAGTTATTTTATCCATCTTAAAGATAAGCAATGGAATCGAATTAAGAATGCAATTTCTGCAATTTATATCCGATTTAGCCTATCAAATTCAAAATTCAAAAAACGGTAATATAGATGGAATTGTTTCAAAGGTTTTAGAGTATATAAATAAAAATTATCATCAGGATATATCTTTACATGATATAGCAAAAAGCGTCAATTTGAGCTACCATTATTTAAGCAAAATCTTTAAGGATAAAATAGGTAAGGGATTTATAGAATATTTAACAGAGCTTAGGATAGAAAAATCTATGCAGCTTCTTATAAATCAAAATTTAAGCATTAAGGAGATCTGTCAGCAGATAGGATACAGCGATCCAAATTATTATTGCAAGGCCTTCAAAAGGGTGACAGGAATGACGCCAACAGAGTATAGACTTTCAAGAAATGTAAGGGGGGATAATCTTGCTTAAGGATAGGATATTAAAAAACTCCCTTACAGTTATATTGGTTGTTATTCTTTTTATTGAACTTTCTTTTATTTTTATAAAGCTTTATAAACCTGATTTTTATTTAAAACAATCTAATGGATCTAATTCTGAGAATAATAACAAAATTAAAATAGGTTTTTCCCTTGGGACATTAAAGGAGGAAAGATGGATAAAGGACAGAGACATTTTAATTACAAAGGCAAGAGAATTAGGGGCAGAGATAATAGTTCAAAATGCCAACAATGATGATCAGGACCAGCTAAAGCAAGTTAAATATCTATTAGATCAGGGTATAGATATTCTTATATTAGTTCCTAATGACTATAAAAAAGCCTCTAAAGCTGTTGAAATGGCAAGGGAAAGGGGGATCCCTGTAATTTCCTATGATAGGCTTGTTTTGAATTCAAATGTCGATCTTTATATAAGTTTTGACAACGTAAGGGTTGGAGAACTCATGGCCTTATGGTTGCTAAAAAAGGTAAAATGGGGGAATATTTTTATTGTCAATGGAGCTCCTAATGACTATAACACAAAAATGATTAAGGAGGGTTATGACAGGATATTAATGCCCTATGTTGAAGCTAAGAAAATAAACATAATAAAGGAGGAATGGGCAGAAAACTGGCTAAAGGAATATGCCTTTAGTGTTATTGATAAAGAACTTCAAAGGGGCACTAAAATTAATGGAATAATAGCAGGGAACGATAGCTTAGCAGAGGGGGCAATTGAAGCCTTATCGGAACACAGATATATGGGGAAGGTTTATGTTGTTGGACAGGATGCTGACCTTTGGGCATGCCAAAGAATTGTTGAGGGAACTCAGCTTATGACGGTTTATAAGCCTATTGACAAATTAGCAGAGACAACGATTGAAATGGCCATAAAACTTGTTAAAAAGGAACCTTTAAATATAGAAAGGAAAATATTTGATGGCAAATACTATGTTCCGTATTATGTTTTGCAGCCAATTCCTGTTGATAAGGACAACATTGAGGAAACGATAATAAAGGACGGATTCCATTTAAAAGAAGAAGTATATATAAAAAAGGATGGCAGTCAATAGAATTTTCTATTGACTGCAATTTTTTACTGCAAAAAATTACTACTTCAAAATTTTATATTTAGATAATAGCTAATTTATGCATAAACTTTGCAAATAGGTCCAGAGACAAGCATCTTCATTTATGCAATAATTTTAATAGAATTAATAATCAAAAAATTTAAAAATCAGGGGGGTTAAAAATGAAAAAGATTATTGCGTTTTTTATGTTAGCAATGATGATGCTAGGACTAACATCCTGCGGAACAAAAAAGGTGGATGTTGGTATAGTATTGCCAACAAAGGATGAACCAAGATGGGTTCAGGATGAAACAAGATTTAAGGAAGCTCTAAAGGATACCGATTATTCAGTTGAAATTTTATTCAGCCAAGGATCTTCAGCAAAGGAAAAGGAAAATGTTGATGCTTTAATTGCAAAAGGAATTAAAGTGCTTATAATTTGCCCACATGATGGTAATGCAGCTGCAGCTGCAGCAGAAGCTGCTAAAAAAGAAGGAATAAAGGTTATATCCTATGACAGATTGATAACTAATACCGACGCTGTTGATTATTATGTAACCTTTGATAGCATTGCAGTTGGTGAAGCTCAAGCACAATACCTTGTAGACAAAGCAAAGGGAAAAGGAAATCCACTTTATCTTTATGCAGGGGCAGCATCAGACAACAACGCATTCCTATTCTTTGAAGGTGCATGGAATGTTTTGCAGCCAAAGATTGCTGATGGAACATTCGTTATAAAGAACTCAAGCGAAGCTGTTGCTCTTCAAAATAAGCCCAAATTAACTCGTGATGAAATGGCAAGAATAATAGGCCAGATTACAACAAACTGGGATTTCAATGAAGCAAAGAGAAGAGCAGAAGACAACTTAACAGCTGCTAAGAAGGAAGATAAGGGTAATGTATTTATACTTGCACCAAACGATGGAACAGCTCGTGCTATTGCAGATGCCTTTGCAGCAGATAAAGATGTTACAAGCTATGTAGTAACAGGACAAGACGCTGAAAAGGCTTCAGTTCAGTATATAATCGATGGAAAACAATCAATGACAGTATTCAAGGATGTTAGAACGCTTGTTAAGGATGCTATAGCAATGGCAAAGGATTTACTCCAAGGAAAAGAACCAGAAACAACAGGAACATATAACAACGGAAAGATTGATGTTAAGGCAAAGCAAACAGAAGTTATAGTTGTTGATAAAAACAATGTAAAGGAAGCATTAATAGATTCAGGCTACTATAATGCTTCAGACTTTACAGGAATACAATAATGCAAATATGAATAGTGATAGTTTATGCTATCACTATTCATTTCTTAATCAATTAAATGTCATTTCAAGGAGTTTGGTGTTATGAGTGAATACATTTTAGAGATGAAGAATATAACAAAGACATTTCCAGGAGTTAAAGCATTAGATAACGTTGACTTTAGGGTAAAAAAGGGAGAGATTCACTGCTTAGTTGGAGAAAATGGTTCAGGGAAATCAACCCTCATGAAGGTATTAAGTGGGGTTTATCCTTTTGGAGAATACTCGGGAGAAATTATATTCGATGGAAAGCCTCAAAAATTTAAAAGTATAAACGATAGTGAACGGGTTGGAATTGTTACGATATATCAGGAACTTGCACTGATTCCTGAGCTTACGATATATGAAAACATATTTTTGGGGCATGAAATAAAGAAAGGAAACTTCATCGACTGGAATGAAACTATAGTAAGGGCAAAAAAGATGCTAAAAAAGGTTAAGCTAGATATAAATCCAACACTAAAGGTTAAGGACCTTGGGGTTGGCATGCAGCAGCTTGTTGAGATTGCAAAGGCCCTTTCAAAAAACGTAAAGCTTTTGATTTTAGACGAGCCAACAGCAGCTCTAAATGAGGATGACAGCGAAAACCTATTAAAATTAATTAAAGAGTTAAAAGAGCATGGAGTAACATGTATATTGATTTCCCACAAATTAAAGGAAGTTATATCCGTTGCGGATTCAATTACAGTGTTAAGGGATGGCAAGATGATTTCATCCCTTGAAGTTGGAAAGGATGAGATAAGCGAAAATATAATAATAAAACATATGGTCGGAAGGGAAATAGAGGATATTTATCCAAAGAGAAAGAAAAAGGAGTTTGGAGAGAAGGTCCTTGAGGTAAAAAATTTAAGCGCTTATGATCCTAATCTAGGAAGACAAATTCTAAAGGATGTTGAGTTTAACGTTCGAAAGGGTGAAATCGTAGGAATAGCTGGACTTATGGGCGCAGGGAGAACAGAGCTTGCTCTGTCCATATTTGGAAATCCCAAAGGTTATAGGTTAAAGGGTGAAATTTATGTTAATGGACAAAAAAAGAAATTTACAAAACCAAAGGATGCAATAAGAGCTGGAATTGCTTACGTATCAGAGGATAGAAAGGGAAATGGTTTGATCCTAATAGATGATATTAGAAACAATATTTCGATTACAAACCTTAAGGAACTTACAAAAAACGGGTTTGTAAATGAAAATGAGGAGATTAAAGTTGCCAATGAATATAAAGAGTCTTTAAGGATAAAAGCACCAAGCGTTGAACAAAAGGTTGGCAACCTTAGCGGCGGGAATCAACAGAAGGTTTCCCTTGCAAAGTGGCTTTTTGTAAAACCCCATGTCCTTATATTAGACGAGCCTACAAGGGGTATTGATGTTGGTGCAAAATATGAGATATATACCCTCATGAATCAGCTTGTTGAAAAGGGAATGAGCATAATAATGATTTCATCTGAACTTCCTGAAATTTTAGGAATGAGCGACAGAGTATATGTAATGTCGGGAGGTAGAATGGTTGGTGAACTGCCTATAGAAGAAGCAACCCAAGAAAAAATAATGGAACTTGCAACGAATTAGGAGGCATTGTTATGAGGTTTATGGATGAAGCTAAATATCTTTTAAAACAAAATATACGTGACTATGGAATGTATGTTGCCCTTGCAGTTATAATGATGATTTTTACTGCTACAACAGGTGGGCTTTTTATATCATCAAGAAATATAAGCAACCTAATAAATCAAACAGGGTATATAGCTGTTTTGGCGGTTGGCATGACTTTAATAATAGTTATAAGGCATATCGACCTTTCGGTAGGATATCTTGCAGGATTTTTAGGTGCAATTGCTGCTATACTTTTAACAAAGGCAGGGGCACCTGTATATTTAACTATTTTAGTAGTTCTTGTATTAGGAACTTTAATTGGACTTTTTAATGGTTATTTGGTTGCCTATGTTGGAATCCCAGCCTTTGTGGCTACACTTGCAGGTATGCTGGCCTTTAGGGGGGCGCTTCTTTTAGTTACAGAAGAGACAGGAACGATTATAGTTCCAAATAAAAGTTTTAATGCCATTGGTAATGGCTTTATTCCTGATATTGCCCATATTCCAGGAATTCATCTTTTAACCCTTCTAATTGGTGGACTAGCGATAGTCTTTTATATATACAGCGAATTTAATGTTAGAAAAAACAAGATTAAATACAATTTTGAGGTTATATCCTTTAAGATGTTCATATTAAAACTTGTCCTTGTTTCATCGATAATTGCTTATGTTACATGGATTTTATCAGGATATAATGGACTTTCCTGGACGGTTGTTATAGTTATTATCGTTGTTGCTATATATCATGTAATAACTACGAAAACTCCCCTTGGAAGATATATATATGCAGTTGGTGGAAACCCTGAGGCTGCAAAGCTTAGCGGTATCGATGTAAGTAAGATTACATTGATAGTTTTTGGATCGATGGGCCTTTTATCAGCCCTTTCAGGAATACTTTACACAGCAAGACTTCAATCTGCAACGACAACAGCAGGAACGCTGTTTGAGCTTGATGCAATAGCAGCTGCTTATGTTGGTGGTGTTTCAGCAGCAGGCGGTGTTGGAAAGGTTACAGGTTCTATTGTTGGTGCCCTTGTTATGGCGTCTCTAATAAACGGAATGAACTTAATGGGAGTTGGAATATCCTATCAGTATATAATAAGAGGTGCTGTTCTTGCAGCAGCAGTTATATTTGATGTAAAAACCCGCAACAAGAGTAGATGATAAGATCCCTCTAAAGTGGCTAGATTTTCTAGTCACTTTTTTGTTTATATTATAAAGTATTTTGAGGAGGTTATAATTTAAAGTATAGATTTTATATTGTCTTTTATATCTAATTATTGTAAAATTAGTTTAAACAATGATGATATGTGTCGAATTATGTTATAAAGGTGAGAATTATGAAAAAGAAGAAGATTAACTTAACTAATATAGCTATAATTCCACTTATTGTGGTGATTATATCAATATTTTTAACTATGTTCTCTACTTATTTAACAGGAAGTAAAATTATTAAAAATAAAACCAAGGAGTTTGGGCTTAATATTGCAAAAGAGGTTGCTGTTGCTATAGAAAATAACGAAACTTCATTAAGAAATATTGATAGAGCCTTTGAAGATAAACTTATAATGGCTGGAAAAGCGGTTTTATTAAATGGTAACAAGATAAACAATACCTTGTTAAAAGAATACGCATATAAATTGGGAGTATTTGAATTAAATCTATTTAACAAGGAAGGTAAAATATTATACTCAAATATAGATGAATATGTTGGATTTATTGCGCCAGAGAATCATCCTATAAGAAGATTTATGAAAAGCAGTTATTCTGAGTGGGTAGAGGAGGATATAAGAAAGGATGTATCTTCCGATAGGTATTTAAGATATGGCTATGTTAAGAATAAAGATGGTTCAATAATCCAGGTTGGAATTCTTGCAAATGAAATATATGAACAAAGAAGAATTTTTAGCCCCCAAATATTGTTAAACCATTATATTAATGACAATAATATCCTTTATATTTTAATCTATAATAAAAATTTAGATGTAGTATCTTGTGTTGGTGAGTTTCAGCAAGAAAAAATTGATGATAAACTATATTTTGAAGAAGTATTAAGTGGTAAAACAGTTGTAAACGAGATGATAGATCAAGAAAGGGAAATAAATATAGTAAAGATTTTAATTCCAATATTTTCTGAGGGTAAAATATCGGGGATTTTAAGTATGGGATTATCCCTAAAAAGTCTAATCATATCCCTATATAAATATTTTTCAATTTCTTTACTTATAACATTATTAACATCTTTAATTATTTTATTCATAGTTAATAAAAAGATTTTAAAACCTATTGATGTCTTGTCTGAAGATCTTAGTCAAATCGATTTAGAGGGAAACTTAGAATATAGAGTTGAAATTTTTGAAAATGATGATTTTGCTGATCTTAAAAGGGTAATAAATGAGATGCTTGATAAGATAAATGGATATGTAAATAATATAAAGGAACATAAAGAGGAGCTTTTGGCATCTAATGAGGAGCTTGCTGCAACGGTTGAGCAGCTTACTGCAGCAGAGGAGGAGCTAAGGGCCCAATACGAGGAAATCCAATCTTATAATGAAAGACTACAAGAATTACAACAAAAGTATGAAATAGCCATCGAAGGAAGCAATAGTGCCGTTTGGGAAATTGATTTGGAAAAAGGAACGATTAATTTGTCAGAAAGTTTCCTTCAAATGATGGGTATTAGTTTGTATGGTGAGAATGATTTATCAAAAGTTTTTGATACAGTTTTAGAGGAAGAGGATAAACAAAGACTAATAGATTCCTATTATAGATATATCCATGGCTACTCTGATGGGATATATTCACAGATAAAAATGAAAGATTCAAAGGGAAGAACAAGATGGTTTTTGATTTCGGCAAGATGTATTAAGGATATAAAGAAAAGAAAACTTTATGGTATTTTAACTGAAATAACAAGGCTCAAAGAACAGGAGGAGGCCATTACTTTTCTTGCCTACAACGACCACTTGACAGGACTTCCTAATAGAAGAATGCTTGAAAAGACTTTTAAAGAAGTTGTAAAGGACGGCCATGGCGCAGTTGTATTAATTGATTTAGATAATTTTAAAAATATCAACGATACTAAAGGACATGTTTTTGGAGATGCACTGCTTAAAACTGTGTCGGAAATTTTTAGCCAAATGAAGGAAGAAAATATAAACTTTTTTAGATTTGGTGGGGATGAATTTATAATATTGATTAAGGATGAAAAGGATACTGAAAAAATTGAAGGTAAAGTAAAAAATATTATAGATAATTTAGCAGAAAAAATAAAGGATGTTCTAAAAGTTAATATCACAGCAAGTTCTGGTATTGCATTATATCCCATAGACGGCTTAAGTTTAGATGATTTATTAATGAAGGCAGATGTTGCTTTATACGGGGCGAAAAGTTCTGGTAAAAATAAATATATATTTTTTAACAATGAAATGATTGATAGGCTTAAGGAAAGAATAGAGATTGAAGAGATATTGAGAGATTCTATAAACAACGATGGTTTTGTTTTATATTATCAACCTATTATTGATGCTAAAAGCTATGAAGTTGTTTCCTTTGAAGCACTTTTAAGATTAAGAAATCATAATATATCCCCTGCTAAGTTTATCCCCATTGCAGAGGATACGAACCTTATAGTTCCAATAGGAGAATGGGTTATTAAAGAGTCATTGATGCAGCTTAAAGGGTGGAAGGAAAAGGGATACAAATTAAAGCCTATTGCAATAAATGTTTCGCCTTCTCAAATTAAAGATAAATCCTTCCCCAAAAAAGTAGAGGGTATGCTTGAGGAATTTAATATTGAACCTTTTTATATAGAACTTGAAATAACTGAAAATATAATGCTGGAAAACCATGATGATGTAATTAATACATTAAGACAGCTAAAGGATATAGGCGTTAAAATAGTTTTAGATGATTTTGGGACGGGATATTCTTCTATAAATTATTTGACTTATCTTCCTGTTGATAAAGTAAAATTAGATAAAAGCCTTAGTGATAGATTTTTAACTCATGATGCTTTAATAGTAAAAAACCTGATCTCCTTTGTAAAGAGCCTGAATCTTAAAGTAGTGGCAGAGGGTATAGAAACTAAGGTTCAAAGGGATTTATTAAAAGAAATAGGATGTGACTTTATTCAAGGATATGTTTTTAGCAAGCCTGTCCCATCAGAAGAAATTGAAAGTAAATTTTTGGAATAGGATAGGAATATTTCCTGTCCTTTTTTGTCGGGAAATACTAAAGACATAGGACAAAGAGTCGATAAATAAAATATGAAATTTAAAAAATATTTTAATCATATTAAAATTAAAGGGGAGCATGATTAGTATGAATTTTTTTAAGAGGATGATGTTAAGGCAAAAATTAATAGCAATTTTTATTTTAATATCAGTTATTCCTGCAATAATAACGACATCAATTACATTATTTAGAAGTAAAGCATTGGTAGAAAGCAAAGTAAATAATTTAACAAAACAAATTTCTGACGAAAAGATTGCATATATTGATACTTTTATTGAGAGAATTATAGGTCAAATTGATTCCGTTATTAAAAATCCTGATGTTTATAGAAGGGACAATGCAAAGCTTTTGAATATCCTTCAAAATCTTCAACAGTCTGATGAAAATGTAATAGCTTTATATCTAGGAAATAGTGATAAGGAAATGTTTATATATCCTAAAATTCAGCTTCCAGAAGGATATGATCCTACATCAAGACCATGGTATAAAGATGCCGTAAATTCCTTTGGGAGGGCAGTTATAACTGATCCCTATGAGGATGCAGCAAGTAAACAAATGGTTATAACTGTTGCAAAGGCCTTTAAGCTTTCCGATGGAAAAACAGCTGTTGTTGCAGCGGATGTAAGCATAGATACTATAATAAAAAATATGTTAAAGACGAAGGTTGGAGAAACAGGGTATACAACTTTGATCTTAAATAACGGAGTAGTAATTGCCCATCCTAAAAAGGAAATGCTCTTTGTAAATATCGCTGAAAAGTATGATTTTGGTAAAAAGGTAGTTCAAATGAAAAATGGTAATTTAAAATATAATTTTAACGGTGAAGATAAAATAATGGGATTTTCCCAGTCAAAACTCACCAATTGGATTGCAATTGCGACATTAAGCCAAAGTGAATATGCAAAGGAATTTAATAGTAGTCTTACCCAAACAGCAATAATACTAATTATAATGGCAATATTAACTGCCATTTTAGGCTTAGCTTTTGCAAACAGAATCTCAAATCCTTTAATAAATCTTATGCACCTTATGAAAAGGGCAGAGAATGGTGATATGGCAATAGATGTTGAGGTTACAAGCAGCGACGAAGTAGGAAGGATACAGGAAAGCTTTAAAAATATGATAAAGGCCCAAAGAGAAATGATAAAGAAGATAAAGGTTAGCGTTGAGGAGGTATTGGGACAATCGGAAAACTTATCAGCTACATCTGAGGAGATGGCCTCAAGTTCACAGGAAGTTGCAAAGACGATGCAGCAGATAGCAGAAGGTTCCTCCTCCCAGGCAAATGATTTACAGGAAATAGTAGGGCTTATGACAGAGTTGACACAAAATATAGAAAATGCATTAAGGGAATTAGCAACAGTTAAAGATGAAACTTTAAATACATCTAATAGGGCAAATATTGGTAAATCAGAGATGGATAAATTAATTAGGTCAATAGAGGATATTAAAAATGCGTTTGAAATAGTAACATTAAAGGTTAATAATCTTACAAATTCGGTTAAAGAGATAAGCAATATAACTAACGTAATAACCTCAATAGCAGAGCAAACAAATTTACTTGCATTAAATGCTGCAATAGAGGCGGCAAGGGCAGGGGAGGCAGGAAGAGGTTTTGCAGTAGTTGCGGATGAAGTTAGAAAGCTTGCAGAGGAGTCGAAGAAGTCTGCTAGTGAAATAGTTGAACTTGTAAATTCAATTGAAAAGGATACGGATGATGTGATGATTACATCAAAGGATGTGGATGGCTTTATAAAATCCCAGGCAACAGCAGTTGAAAAAACAGTAGCCTCCTTTGGAGATATACTGGAATCTATTGAAAGAATAGCACCTCTTATGAAGAATACTTATGATGCTATGGATGAGATGGTAAACTCCAAGGATAAAGTTCTTTTAAAGGTTGAGGCGGTAAGTGCAGTAACGGAAGAAAACTCAGCAGCAGCTGAAGAGGTTGCAGCATCTTCAGAGGAACTTTCAGCATCTTCTCAGGAGGTTGCAGCCACAGCTGAGCATTTAAGTTCTCTAGCTTCTGATTTATCTAAAATGGTTGATGTGTATAAAGTTGAATAAAGTAAAACTTAAAAGGGAAGCTAAATTGCTTCCCTTTTAAGTTGGGATGAATTTGGTTGAGATGTTATCAAATTAGAAATATAATAAAATAAAAGAAATTGTTTAAGATATGAATAAAAGCTTTGTGTTTTTACCCAATAGGGGGGATTTTATGATTAAAAGGCTGGATATAGCACAAATTAACGATATTATAAATAAAATAATAGAGAATATAAATTTAAGCAGGGAACAGATATTTGATATAATAGACGGGATAAGAAAAGAAGAGGAAAATCTTATGCTTGAAATAGCAAGCATTAAAAATAGGATATTAAATGTTATAGATGAGGTAGACAGGTTAGAAAAACTGGATAAAAAGCTTAGAATTAGACTTGCTGAGGTTTCAAGGGATTTTTTTAAGTATACTGAAGAGGATATAAAAAAGGCCTATGATGAGGCCTATGAAGTTAGAATAAAATTAACTGAAAAGAAAAACGAAGAAAAAATGTTAAGGGAAAAAAGGGACCACTTAGAGATACAGCTGAAAAAATTGTCAGAAAACATAAAAAATGCCGAGAGGGTAATTCATCAAATTAACGTTGCTCTAAAATATTTAGAAGGAGACATATTGCCTGCCCTTGGAATGGATAATGTAGAATCGGAGATGCTCCTTGGAATAAAGATTTTAGAGGCACAAGAAAATGAAAGAAAAAGAATAGCAAGGGATATCCACGATGGCCCAGCCCAGTATATTGCAAATGCAGTAATGAGGGTTGACTTTTGCAAAAGAATAATTGAAAAAAATATAGATGAAGGATTAAAGGAGCTTTTTGAATTGAAGGAAATACTGAAAAGGGCCCTTAAGGAGGTTAGGGATATAATATTTGATTTAAGGCCTATGTCCTTAGATGACCTTGGATTAAATCAAACTATTCATGAGCTTGTAAAATCTATAACCCAGGATCATGATTTAATAATTAATTTAAAATTAAAACCCGTAAAGGACGAGATTGAACCAATAATTCAGGTTGCTGTTTTTAGAATAGTCCAGGAAATTTTAAACAATGTTAAAAAACATTCAAAGGCTAAAAACGTAGAGATAAAATTGGACTATGGTTTAAAATATCTAATGCTTGTAGTTAATGATGATGGAATAGGCTTTGATGTTGAAAAGACTCTAGATGAGGTAAAAAAACGAGGAGAATCCTTTGGTCTTTTAGGAATAATGGAAAGGGTTAAACAACTTCAGGGGGATATTCATATTGAGTCTAAAAGGGGAATAGGGACAACGTTTAAAATAAAGCTCCCTGTAAACAGGAAGGTGTTGAAGGATGAGGGAGAAAATTAAGGTATTAATTGCCGATGATCATGAACTTATAAGAAGGGGACTTGAAAGGATTATAAGCTTTGAAGAGGATCTAGAGGTTGTTGGGGAAGCAAGGGATGGCAGGGAGGTTTTGGATATTTTAAAATCAAAGGCTGTGGATGTTTTACTTTTAGACATTAATATGCCCATAATAAATGGAATTGATGTTTTAAAGGTTGTAAAGAGGGATTTTAACGCTTTAAAGGTTATACTTCTTACCGTCGAAAATCAAAATACCATAATAAAAAAGGCAATAGAAATAGGTGCTGATGGGTATATTTTAAAGGACTCTGCCGGAAGCGAAATAGTAGAAGCTATAAGAAGGGTTTATTCCGGAGAAAACTATATAGACAAATCCTTAATGTCAATTCTTTTTGAGGATATCAAATCAAAAGGGAAGAGAACTAATATTTTAGATTCCCTTACCAAAAGGGAAAGGGAGATACTTTATCTTATATCCCAAGGTTTATCCAATAAGGAGATAGGTGAAAGGCTTTTTCTTTCTGAAAAAACAGTTAAAAACTATACCACAAATATATTTTCAAAGCTTGACGTTAGGGACAGAGTTCAGGCTGCTATAATTGCTATAGAAAATCATATAGAGGAATATTTTAGGGACTAAAGTCCCTATTTTTTTGGGCCTTTTGTTTCTATTTCATTTTTTTTTGACAGAATACAATAGTATTAAGAAAAGGCGAAGGACATCAGAAAAAATTAAAAGGGGGTTATATATATGCTAAGAAACCTTTTAGGTTTTATGATGAAATTAAATTTTAAGAAGCAAAAAGGACAAGGCATGGTAGAATACGGGCTCATAATCGCATTGGTTGCTGTGGTTGTTATAGTTGCACTAACGCTACTTGGCGGAAATATAAGAAATATATTCAACCAAATTGCTAATCAGCTTGGAGGCGGACAATAATTCTAAAGAAAGTAGATATGCAAAGGCATATCTACTTTCTTTGTCCATAGGCTTTTAAAAGTGGTGATGGAGATGAAAAAAAAGGGACAATCTCTTGTGGAATTTGCAATTATACTTCCTATTTTGGTTTTAATAATTTTTGGAATCATAGAATTTGGACTTTTGATGAATTCATATATAGTTATTCAGGCTGCTTCAAGGGAAGGTGCAAGGATAGGAATAGTTGGCGGGACGGATGAAGATATCTTAGATTCCGTTTATACTGCTGCTTCTAACCTTGATATCAATAGGATCAATGTAAATATAAATCCTAATGAAGGATCAAGAAAGCCAGGGGATACTTTAACCGTCCAGGTTGAGTATGATTATGATATTTTAATGCCTGTAATAAGCAATCTTTTAGGGGACAGCATAAGGCTAAGGGCAAAAACATCTATGAGGGTAGAGTAGGTGATGGGAATGAAAAGAAAGGGAAATGCAGCGATTATCTTGGTAGTTGCCTTTACTGCTTTATTAGGCTTTACCGCCCTTGCTCTGGATATAGGAAATGTTTATATAAATAAGGTTAAGCTTTCAAATGCCCTTGATGCTGCTGCCCTCTCGGCCTGCCTTGAACTTCCGGAAAATCCTTCAAAGGCAAGTACAATTGCCTATGAATACTTAGAGAAAAACGGAATTGACCCAAGTAGAACTACTATAAGTATAAGCGATGATAACAAACAGGTTGAAATAGAAGGCGATTTAGATGTTAAATACTTTTTTGCAAAGGCAATCGGCCTTAAAGGAACAAAAGTTTATGCAAAAACAAGGGCTGCCATAGGCCCCGTAAAAAGCGTTAAGGGGGGCTTAAGGCCCTTTGCGGTTGTAGCCTATGATTTTTCCTACGGGGATAGGGTGACATTAAAGGAGGATGCAGGAGACGGATACCATGGAAACTATGGCGTTGTTGCCCTCGGAGGATTTGGGGCCAACGTCTTTAGAATAAATGCTCTATATGGATATAACGGGAAAATTAGCGTAGGGGACCTTATAGATACAGAACCTGGTAACATGGCTGGGGTCGTTGATGATATAAGAAATTATATCAATGCGGACCCCTATACCTTTCAAAATTTCAAAAGGGATTCAAGAAGGCTGTGGACACTGCCCCTTGTTAATACTTTAGAGGTAGACGGTAGAAAAAAGGTTTTGGTTGTTGGGTTTGCTGAGTTTTTTGTTGAGGATGTTGAAAAAAGAAGTGGAAAGGCTGAAGTTACTGGAAGGTTTATAAGATACGTAAGAAGCGGGGAGATAGATTTTACTTTAGAAGATACAGGCCTTTATGCTGCAAAACTTATAAGATAGAGGTGTTGTTATGAAAGGATCCATTAAAAGGCTTATTTTAATCTCCTTTATCATATCCTTAATGTCAACAATAGGAATTTATTACTATATAAACTCCCCAAAGGATAAGGAAAAGGTTAAAAAGATAAAAATTTTAGTTGCAGCCGAAAACATTTCAAGGGGAACTCCTATAGAAGATAAGATGATAAAGGAAGTCGAAGTTGAATATTCTGATGCCTTTTCAAATTATGTAAGGGATAAGAAAAGCTTAATAGGCCGCTTTGCCAAGGTCACTATTTATAAAAATGAACCCTTTATATGGGATAAGCTTATAGACAAAGACAGTTCAAGCCTAAGTTTTAAGCTTCCCCAAAACCATAGAGCAGTTTCTGTAAGCGTTACAGGGGATACCGGTGTTAGTTACCTTTTAAAGCCTGGGGATAGGGTGGATATTTTAGTATTTTTAAAGGAAAAGATGGATAACGATAAAACAAGGCCCAGCATCGCAAAAACTATAATTCAAGATGTTGAGGTTTTGGCAATTGACAGAAACACCCAAGATGAAACTAAGACAAAGGATGATGGAAAGGTTCCCCAGAGCTTTTTTGTAACGTTATCCATTCCAAATGATGATGTAGAAAAATTGGTCCTTGCAGAAGGCGTTGGAATTATAGAGCTTGCCCTAAGACCTATCAATAGTGGGGATAGGATAAATTCAAAGGGAGCCGTTGAGGATAATCTTTTAAACAGCACAAGCAGCATAATCTATAAGACGATAAATTATACCGTTAAAAAGGGAGATACATTAAGGAATATCAGCAGAAAATTCTATGGAACTCCGGATAATTATATCCTTTTAAAGCAGGTCAATGGAATAAAAAACGAAAATTTAATTGAACCTGGAATGAAGATAAAGGTTTTGCTTCCTGTAAAGGAGTGATAGGATGATAAGGATTTTAATTGCCGATGATATAAAGGAGACAAGGGAAGTTATAAAAAAGATATTAGATATGGAGGATGGATTTTTAGTTGTTGGGGAGGCACAGAATGGAGAGGAAGTTTTAAAACTTCTTCCAAAGGTAAAACCCGATGTAATCCTTATGGATATTAATATGCCTATAATTAATGGGCTTGAGGCTACCGAAAGGATCACAAGGGAATATCCAAATATAATAGTTATAATAATGTCGGTTCAGGGAGAGAGCGAATATCTAAGAAAGGCTATGTTCTATGGCGCAAAGGAATATATTATAAAGCCCTTTAACTACGAGCAGTTAATAGAAACCATAAAGGCGACCTATGAAAGATACAAAGACTTTAATAAGATGATAGAAAAAGAAAAAAACGCAAAGATAATTACCCTCTTTAGCACCAAAGGGGGAGTTGGAAAAACTACTTTGGCAACTAACCTTGCAGTTCTTTTTAGTCAAGGGAAAAAAGTCCTTCTTTTGGATTTAGATCTTCAATTTGGGGATATTGCTGTTTTAATTAATGGATTAAATTATAAGACGATAATGGATGCTATAAACGATGATTTAGAATCATTTAGCAGCATAAAACAATATTTATATTCCTTTAATGAAAATTTGGATGTTTTGTTTGCACCAAAAAGCCCGGAGGAGGCAGAGTTTATAGGCAAAGAAAGCATAGAAAGGCTTTTGGAGGTTTTAAAGAAACACTATGACCTTATAGTTATAGACACAGGGGTTAACTTTTCAGATAATACATTGTTTGTATTAGATAGCGCAGATTATATATTCTTTATATCAAACATGGATATTGCTTCATTAAAAAACGCAAAGATAGGGCTTAATGTTATGAAATCCTTAGGATACGTCAGCAAAAAAGTAAAGCTTATAATAAACAGATTTAACACTAAATATGGTGTAAGCTTAAGGGATATTGAAGAGACCTTTAAGGAAAACTTTTTTAAAGTTGTAGAAGACGATGAAGAGGCGGTTATTATCTCTATAAATAAAGGACAGCCCATAGCAGCAAATCCAAAATATAAAAAATCCAAAATATTAAAATCCCTTGAGGATATAACAAAGTCCATTGAGATTTAGTGGACTGGGGGTGTGACTATGAGCCTTGTAAAAAGACTTGAGGGAATTAGTGATAAAAAGCAGACAAAAAAAGAAAGGGAGATGGACCCTTATATAGAGCTAAAAACAAAGATTCAAAATAAAGTGATTGAGGAGCTGGATATAGATTTTAATGAGATTTCTGATGAAAACGAAAAACTAAAAGAAAAGATAATCTCTATAATCGATAAAAATATTGAAGAGGAAGCCCTTAACCTAACGAATGCCCAAAGGAAAAAGATAAGGGAGGAGCTTTTAGATGAGATAATAGGATTTGGGCCAATAACATCCTTTTTAAAGGATCCAAATATTAGCGAGATAATGGTTAACGGCCCTAATAAAATTTATGTTGAAAGGAATGGTAAGCTCCTTCTTACCGATGCGAAGTTTAAAAACGATGATCATGTTATGCATGTTATAAAAAAGATAGTATCCCCCTTAGGAAGAAGGATAGATGAATCCTCACCGATGGTGGATGCAAGACTCCCTAATGGTTCAAGAGTTAATGCGATAATTCCTCCCCTTGCGATAGATGGTCCTGCAATTACGATAAGAAAATTTTCCGAGGATCCCTTTACAATAGAAGACTTAATTAGTTTTGGAACGCTAAATGCCAAGATGGCGGAGTTTTTAAGGTGCTGCGTTCAAGGACGACTTAACATTATAGTCTCCGGTGGAACGGGAAGTGGAAAAACTACAACCTTAAACGTTTTATCCTCCTTCATTCCAAACGATGAAAGAATAATAACCATAGAGGATGCAGCAGAACTTCAACTTTCACAGGATCATGTTGTAAGGCTTGAAACAAGACCGGCAAACCTTGAGGGGAAAGGGGAGGTTACAATAAGGGATCTTGTGAAGAACAGCCTTAGAATGAGGCCGGATAGAATTGTTGTTGGTGAGGTGCGTTCCGGTGAGGCCCTTGATATGCTTCAGGCCATGAACACAGGGCACGATGGTTCCTTGACTACCGGCCATGCCAATTCCCCAAGGGATATGCTCTCAAGGCTTGAGACGATGGTTTTGATGTCAGGGATGAATCTTCCTGTTAAGGCTATAAGGGATCAGATAGCTTCTGCAATAGACCTTATAATTCAGCAGGCAAGACTATTAGATGGAAGTAGAAAGATAACCCACATTACAGAGGTGCAGGGTATGGAGGGCGATGTAATAGTCCTTCAGGATATATTCAGGTTTGAACAAAGGGGTGTTGACAGCAAAGGAAAGGTAAAGGGAGATTTTGTATTTACAGGAGTTATTCCAAAGTTTATGCAGAAATTAAAGGAAAAGGGTATTGCTGTTCCGCCGGATATATTTTCGTGATGGGGTGGGAGTATGATAATTCTTATATTTTTTTCAGTATTCTTCTTAGTATTGGCTATATTTTTAGTTTTCCAAGGCAAGGAAAAACCAATTGAAAGGTTAAAGGAAATGGAGGATAATCAGAAACAAATAAAGGATGAGGAAATAAAAAAAGAGAGCCTTATTAAGTTTCTTGCAAGATTTATTCCAAAGAAAAAAGGTAAAAGGACTCAACTTGAAGAAAATATTATAAAATCCGATATTCCTTTAACCTTGGAGGAGGTTTATGTAATAAAAATATTAATATCAGCCCTTGTTACTTTATTTATATATGCAGTTTCAAGGGATCTTTTAATTTCCTCCTTTTTAATGGTTATTGCCTTTTATGTTCCGGATATTATAATACTTAAAAAGAAAAAGGACAGGATAAAGGAGTTTGATCTTCAGCTTGTAGAGGCGATAACTTTGATTTCAAACTCCCTAAAGGCAGGATATTCCCTCATGCAGTCTATTGCAGTTGTAAAGGACGAGATGATGGAGCCTATTTCAAAGGAATTTAATAGACTTTTAAAGGAGATAAGCCTTGGGAAAACCGAAGAAGAAGCCTTTTTGGATCTTCAAAACAGGGTTGATTCGGAGGATTTAAAACTATTCATAAATGCCCTTTTGATACAAAAGGATGTTGGGGGGAATTTATCTGAAATACTTGATAACATAGCAGAAACCATAAGGGAAAGGCAAAAATTAAAAAACGAACTAAATGCCTTAACTGCCCAGGGCAAACTTACAGGGCTTATAATATCCCTGATGCCTATATTTCTTGCGATGATAATTTATTCCTTTAATAGGGAGTATATAATGCTCCTTTTCACGACAAAGATAGGAATGGCTATGGTTATGTTTGGGGTAATAAGCCAAATTATTGGACTTTTTATAATACGAAAAATAATAAACATAGACCTTTAGGGGGATGGTGATATGTTTTTTTTAATTTTATTGTTTTTCATATCCTGCTTTACATTTATTTATTCCATTCTATATTATTCATATCAGGACAAAATAGTTATTCAAAAAAGGTTAAGGGATTTAGAGGGTAGAATTGTAGAAGATAAAGAGCTTTTAACTTTTAGCCAAAGGGTTATAAAGCCTATATATGACATGATAAATAGGCTCTTAAGTAAATTAACTCCATCCTATAAGCTTGTTACAATAGCCAAAAAGCTTGAAAGGGCAGGATATCCTAAGGATTTTACCCCCGAAAGGTGGATATTTGTAAAATATACATCGGTTTTGATCATATTTTTGCTTTCATATATGTTATTTTCATCTATTCAAGATAGCAGGATTAAATCAATCTTTATTTCCCTTTTGACAGCAATTTTAACTAATGTAATCTTTAATGTTAATTTATCCTCAAAAATTCAAGGAAGGAGAAAAAGGATATTAAAGGATCTTCCTTATATTTTAGACCTAATTACCGTAAGCGTTGAGGCGGGATTATCCTTCGATGGTGCCATCGCAAGGGTTATAACCATCATAAAGGGGGATCTTAGCGATGAGTTTGCAAAGACGTTAAAGGAGATTAGGATGGGAATTCCAAGGAAAATTGCCCTTAAAAATATGAGCGATAGAAATGAAGTAAGGGAGCTTTCTATGTTTGTGACATCTCTAATTCAGGCGGATGAACTTGGAGTTAGCCTTGGAAAGGTTTTAAGGATAGAGAGTCAAAACCTAAGGGAAAGAAGAAAACAAATGGCAAAGGAAAAGGCCATGAAGGTTCCGATAAAGATGCTTTTCCCTTTAGTTTTTTTTATCTTTCCAACGATATTTATCATACTTTTAGGCCCTGCAATAATAAAGGCGATAGAAATGTTTACAAGGTGATGTTATGAAGGAAAAGATTTATATAGAAGGTAAAGTTGTTGAGGCTTATATTGCCGATACATTCATTAAAAGATTAACAGGTTATATGTTTAGAAAAAGGCCCCATCATGAGGCAATACTTTTAAAGCCTTGTAACAGCATCCACACCTTTTTTATGTTTTTTAACATTGACGTATACCTTTTAGATGAAAATATGAATGTCATTAAAAAGATAAAAAACCTAACTCCATGGAAGATACTCCCCCCAATGAAGGGTGTAAAATATGTATTAGAAGTGCCTGCCACTTGACATTTTGACTTTTTGACATTTCTACATTTTACCAATAAAAATGATGCCTGTTTTAACTATGGAAGTTACCTTGACAGGCCTTATAATTTAGAAATAAACTATTAATAATAACGTTAAGCTAAATTAATTTCAAGGGGGGATCCTAATGATAATTGTAATAACAGGGGCAGGTTCAGGATTAGGAAGGGAACTTGCAAAGGTATATTCCGATGGGAATGATTTAATACTTGTTGGAAGAAGTTTAGAAAAGCTTGAAGAAACAAAAAGAAGATGTAAAATAGTAATATAAAATATTTTTTGAAAATTTCAAAAACATATTGACAAGATATAAAAACTTATGATAATTTTAAATTGAGAAAAGCTTTTCACGAGGACACATGGACGCCTATGGGGAGGTAAAAATGGGATTGAACATAAAGGACATAGCAAAATTGGCTGGAGTTTCTCCGGCAACAGTATCAAGGGTTATAAACGGAACAGGAAATGTTGCAGAGGAAAACAAACAAAGGGTTTTAAAGGTTTTAGAGGAGACAGGATATAAGCCCAATGCCTTAGCAAGAGGGCTTTTGATGAATAAAACAAATGTAATAGGCGTTATAGTTCCAGACCTTTCAAATATAAACTTTGCTGAGTTTGTAAAGGGGATTGAAAATGAAGCAAAGTCAAATGGCCTTAGCGTTTTGCTTACAACCTCTGAAAACGATACTGATAGTGAGATATCCTATTTTCAACTTTTTAAAGAAAAAAGGGTGGATGGAATAATCTTTTCAGGAACTATCTTTACTGAAAGGCATAGGGAGGAACTTGAAAAGGCTGACATTCCCTTTATAGTATTTGGTCAGTGGTTTCAACATCCTAAATTAACTTGTGTTAACGTAGATAACGAGAGGGCAGCCTATGAAGCTACAAAATATCTGATATCAAAGGGTGCCAAGAATCTTTCCATGATAATGGGCCCCTTGTGGGATAGGTCTGCAGGATATGATAGATATAGCGGTTTTTTAAAGGCAATTGTTGAAGAGGGAATAAACCCTAAGGATATAGTTTTAGAAGAGGGCGATTTTTCAATAAAAAGCGGATATAAGGCTATGAAAAGCATTTTAGAAAGAAAAAAAATCGATGGAGTATTGGCAGCCAATGACTTTATGGCCCTTGGTGCAATTAAGTATCTTGTGGATAAAGGGATAAAAATTCCAGATGAAGTTCAGGTTATGGGATTTGATGATAATATAATTTCTGAGATTTATAACCCCTCTTTAAGCACTATAAAAATAGATTTTTACGAGGCAGGGAAGATGTGCGTAAAGGCATTTATTGATACAACGGATAATAAACCCATTGATAAAAACATACTTTTGCCATATCAATTGATTATAAGAAGGAGCACGAGGTAGTTTATAAATAGGTTCTAAGCCTATTTAATTTTTAAAACATGTGAAAAGCTTTTCAAGGAGGTGAGAATTTAATTTAGTATTTATTTCAATTTTAAAAAATTATTTTTTGGGGGGAATAAAATGAAAAAGTTATTAGGTTTAGTATTAACGTTAATTCTCGTTATAAGTTCATTTACAGGATGTAGCAAAGCCACAAAAGAAAATTCACAAGCGCCAAAGGAAGTTAAAATTACTGTTTTAAACTCAAAGGGTGAGATTCAAACTCAGCTAGAAGAAATGGCAAAGGCATTTATGGCAGAGAATCCTGGAATTACAGTTGATGTAATACCTGCTCCAGCTGGACAATCACCCTTTGAAAAGGTAACTTCAATGTATGCATCAGGTAATGCACCAACTATTGCTATGCTTGATCCAGGTGATGTTGCTAAATTTAAGGATAAGCTTCTAGACTTATCTAATGAAAAATGGGTAAATGATGCAGTAGAAAGAAGTTTGGACATTGTTAAGATTGATGGTAAGGTGATTGGATTCCCGTTTGCAGTTGAAGGATATGGGCTTATTTATAATAAAGCAGTTTTAGATAAGGCATTTGGAGGTAATTTTGATCCTAATTCTATAAATACTCAAAAGGCACTTGAAGAAATGTTCAAAAAGATAGAAGCATCTGGCACAGGTGCAATAATTGTATCTCCAATGGATTGGTCGCTGGCAGGGCATTTCCTACCAATGTCTTATGCAATGCAATCAAGTAATTCGGATGAAGTTAATAAATTCCTTGAAGACTTAAAAGCAGGTAAAATTGATCTTTTGAAAAACAATGCTTGGACAGGCTTAATATCAACTTTTGATATCATGAAAAAATATAACATAGATAAGAAATCACCACTTTCAGGAACATATGAAAGGGGCCCAGAAGTTTTAGGAACAGGTCAAGCTGGAATATGGTTCATGGGCAACTGGGCATGGCCACAAATTAAAGAATTCGATACAGCAAATGGACAATATGGATTTTTACCTGTCCCGATAAGCAACGATCAAAATACTTACGGAAATTCTCAAATACCTGTTGGTGTTACAAAGTATTTTGTAGTTGATAAAGAACAAAATTCACAGGATCAACAGGATGCAGCAAAAAAATTCTTAGACTGGATAGTATATAGCTCAACAGGGCAAGACCATCTCGTAAACAAGGCTAATGTAATTCCAGCATTTAAGAATATAACATTAGAACCACAGGATCCACTTGCTAAATCTATAAAGGAATATATGATGAGCGGAAAAACCCTTCAGTTTATGGTTAATTTACCTCCTGATCATTGGTCAGTAAATGGTGCAACAATGCAAAAGTATCTTGATAATAAGATAGACAAAGCTACCCTTGCAAAAGAAATTCAAAATTATTGGAAAAATGTTAAATAGTTAAGTGGAAGTGTCTAAAAGACACCCTAAAATTATAAAATTCTTTAGGGTGTCTTTTAAGTTAACATTAGGGGGGTTAAGATGAAGGAGGAAAAAAGTTTCTTAGAAAAATTAAAAACGTATTTAATATATGCAGGCCCAACGACTATTGTATTTTTTACAGTTATTATTTTACCTTTTTTATTTGGTATTTATCTTACATTTACTAGCTGGGATGGAGTATCTAATGTTCATAACTTTGTAGGATTTAAAAATTATATAGAATCCTTTAAGGACATAAATTTCTTAAAATCCTTTGGATTAACATTAAGGTATGTTTTATTTACAGTTATTTTTACAAATATAATAGCCTTTTTATTTGCCTACATATTAACAAGCGGTATAAAGGGACAAAACTTTTTTAGGGCAGGCTTTTTTACACCGAATTTAATAGGTGGAATAATACTTGGATTCATTTGGCAATTTATTTTTTCCAGAATACTTGTTTATTTTGGAACAAATTTTAATCTTGAAATATTTTCAACCTCATGGCTTGCTGACCCTGTTAAGGCCTTTTGGGCTCTTGTAATTGTGAGTGTATGGCAAAATTCGGGATATATGATGGTAATCTATATCGCCGGGTTTATGAATGTTCCAAAGGATGTTCTTGAAGCCGCAAGTATAGACGGAGCCAACGGGTTTCAAAGGTTGATAAATATAATACTGCCCATGATGATACCTTCAATAACTATTTGCGTTTTTTTAAGCCTGCAAAGAGGATTTATGGTTTACGATGTTAACCTTGCATTAACAAAGGGAGGCCCATTTAAATCTACAGAGTTAATTTCTATGTATGTTTATAATCAAGCATTCTTGGCGCAGAAATATGGAATCGGACAGGCACAAGCCTTTTTCTTATTCTTAGTAGTTGCAATAGTTACTTTAGCTCAGGTTTATTATAGCAAGAGGATGGAGGTAGAAGCATAATGAAGAAAAAAGATAAAATTATGGTTGCGTTAAAATTTTTAGTTTTAGGAATATGCTTCTTAGTTTATATGGTTCCGTTTATTTTTGTTTTAATAAATTCTTTTAAGACAAGAAAAGAAATACTTTTAAATCCAATGGCTCTACCAACAAAATTAAATTTTGAAAACTATATTACTGCTTTTAGTAAAATGCAGTATATACATGCCTTTATCAATTCGTTTATTATAACAATATTTAGCGTTCTATTTATAGTATTGTTTTCTTCTATGACGGCTTATATATTTGTAAGAAAAAAATGGAAGATAAATCAGATAATGTTTTTTATTATGGTTGCTTCAATGATAATTCCTTTTCAAGCCATTATGATTCCGTTGGTTAAGATATATGGTTCAATTGGAATGTTAAACAGTAAATGGGCTCTTATATATATGTATATAGGATTTGGAACAAGCCTCGCGGTGTTTATGTATCACGGTTTTATTAAGAGCATACCGCTTGAGCTTGAAGAAGCTGCAATGATAGATGGTGCATCAGGTATGCAGCTTTATTGGACGATAGTTTTTCCACTTTTAAAACCAATTACAATGACTATAGCCATACTGGATGTTCTTTGGATATGGAATGACTTTTTATTACCATCCCTTGTTTTAATTTCACCTGAGCAAAGAACTTTACCTCTTTCAACCTTTTACTTTTATGGAACGTATACCATAGATTTTGGCCTTTCAATGGCAGGACTTATGTTAACAATAATACCTATCATAATACTATATCTTTTCCTGCAAAAATACATTATTAATGGTGTTCTTCAAGGTTCAATAAAATGATAGGAGAGTAAATGTATGTTTAAAAATCCTGATGAGTTTATAAAAGAGAATAAAAATAAACTAAACAAAGAATATAGATTAAACTACCATTTTATGGGGGAATATGGGTGGATTAACGATCCAAATGGTTTTATTTATTATAAAGGACATTATCATCTTTTTTATCAACATTATCCCTACGAAGCTAAATGGGGACCAATGCATTGGGGACATGCAAAGAGTAAAGATTTAATCAAATGGGATTATCTCCCTATAGCTCTAAAGCCTGACAAACCTTATGACATAGACGGATGTTTTTCAGGTAGTTCCATAATAAAGGATGATAAGCTTTATCTAATTTATACAGGACATAAAAATTTAAAAGAAAATTTTAAGGATTATATGCAAGTTCAGTGTATAGCTTATTCTAATGATGGAATTAACTTTTATAAATATAATAAAAATCCCGTAATAAAAAAAGAAGACATACCGGAATATGCAAGCAAAAAGGATTTTAGGGATCCTAAAGTATTTAAAATTGGTGATTTTTATTATGCCATTATCGGTTCGCAGCACAATGATAGTGGCCAGCTGTTATTATATAAATCTAAAGATCTTTTTAACTGGGAGTTTGTAAATTATTTTTTAAAAGGCGACTGTAGTTTTGGAAAGTGCTATGAATGCCCAGATATTTTTAAATTAGGGGATAAATATATTTTAATTTTTTCACCTCAGTTTTTAAAACTTGATTATTTTGAAACTAATATCCACTCTTCAGTTTATATGATTGGGGATTTTGATATAGAAAAAGGCGTTTTTATACCTGAATCCTATGATCTTATTGATTATGGTTTTGATTTTTATGCTCCGCAGACAACAGATGATCCTCAAGGAAGAAGAATTATGATTGCTTGGCTTAATATGTGGGAAACGGAACAAGTAACAATGAATCTTGGGCATAATTGGTCAGGAGCAATGACTCTGCCAAGGCAGCTCGTTTTAAACAATAATAAAATTAAATTTAAACCTATCGAAAGTATTAAAAAATATAGAAGAAATTATTTCAATATTAATAGCCTCGATCTTGAAGGAGATTATATATTAAACACTTTTGGAGATAGCTATGAATTAAAAGTTTTGTTTGATAGAAAAGATTCTTTAGAATTTGGAGTTAAATTAAGATGTGGAGAAAACGAAGAAACAAAAGTTCATTATGATACTAAAGAAAGGGAATTAGTGCTTGACAGAGATAAATCTGGAATAGGCCTTAAGGGAGAAAAAAAGGTTAAATACAACCTAATAAATAACAAATTGGAATTAAATATTTTTGTAGATAAAAGTTCTGTTGAAGTTTTTGTCGACGATGGAAATTTAGTGTTGACATCGAGGATTTATCCAAGTAAAGATTCAAAAATTATTAAACTTTACTCAAAGGGAATGTGTAGAATTTTAAATTTGGATAAATGGGATATAATAACTTAGATATGGAGGTTAGAGATGATAAGGCTAGAAGACAAAATAAATTTTCATAACAAAGATTATGATTTAATCGCAGTAGGGGAACTTCTTGTTGATATGATATCAAAGGATTATAGCGATAATTTTGAGTGCGATACGTATACAAGACATTTTGGGGGTTCACCTTCAAATATCGCAATAAACACCAAAAAACTTGGATTAAATTCAATAGTTGCATCATCAGTTGGTGAGGATGGTTTTGGGGATTTTTTGATATCGAAGCTTAATCAACATGGGATCGATACTAGATTTATAAATAAAGCTTCCTATCCTACGAGCATGGTTATAGTAACCAAAAGCAAAGGAACGCCAAGGCCTATATTTTATAGAGGGGCAGATTATCATATTGAATTAACAAAAGAGCTGGAGGATGCAGTTAAAAAAAGTAAAATACTTCATTTTTCCTGTTGGCCCATATCTAAAAGGCCGTCAAGGGATGTTGTAGAGAGCCTTATTAAAACAGCAAAGGAAAATGAAGTCTTAATATCCTTTGACCCCAACTATCATCCAAATCTTTTTGATGATGAAGGGGAAGGCAGGGAATATGTAAAGGAAATATTAAAGCATGTTGACATTGTTAAGCCATCTTTAGATGATGCTGAAAGGATATTTGGAGTTGACACAGAAGAAAATCATATAAAAAATTTCCTAAACTTTGGTGTGAAGCTTGTTATGCTAACCCTAGGAAGGGATGGCGTTTTAGTATCAAACGGAAAAGAATATATAAAACTTCCTTCCCTTGCAACAGAAGTTGTAGATACAACAGGGGCAGGAGATGCCTTCTGGTCGGGATTTTATGCAGGAATTATAAAGGGATTTACTATTTTAGATGCAGTAAAATCAGGCCTTAAACTTAGTGCCATAAAATTAAAAAATGTAGGTGCAATATTAGAGTGCCTGCCACTTGACATTTTGACTTTTTGACATTTCTATATTTTACCATAGGGAGGTTTGCCATGAGAGTTGCCTTTATAAACCCACAAGGTAATTTTGATAATAATGACAGCCATTTAACGGAACATCCAGACTTTGGAGGACAGCTTGTTTATGTTAAGGAGGTTGCCCTTGCCCTTGGAGGGATGGGAATCGATGTTGATATAATTACAAGAAGAATAATAGATGAAAACTGGCCTGAGTTTTCAGAGGACGTAGAGTCCTATCATGGAAACCAAAATGTAAGGATCATAAGAATCCCCTTTGGAGGAGATAAGTTTTTGCCTAAGGAAAGGCTTTGGCCATATCTTGGAAAGGAATTTGTAAAGGGGATAGTGGATTTTTATGAAAAAGAAGGGACAAAGCCTGATGCACTTACAGCTCATTATGGCGATGGAGGTTTAGCATCGGCAATACTTTCAAATATATTAGATGTTCCCTTTACCTTTACAGCCCATTCCTTGGGGGCCCAAAAAATGGACAAGCTTGGTGTCAATAAAGAAAACTTCGATGAATTTGACAAAAAATATAATTTTTCAAAGAGGATTTTTGCAGAAAGAATCGCAATGAATAGGTCCTTTGTAAACATAGTATCAACGGCGCAGGAAAGATTTGACCAATATAGCCATAGGCTATATGAGGGTGCGGTTGATGTTAAGGATGATAGTAAATTTAAAGTTATTCCACCGGGGGTAAATACGAAAACTTTTACACACATTTCACAAATTTTTGATGAGGATACGGAAAATTGTATTTTAAAATATTTAAATAGGGACTTAAATGATGATAGACTAAACTTGCCATGCATAGTATTGTCCTCGCGATTTGATAAAAAGAAAAACCATAAAGGTGCAGTTTTAGCCTTTGCAAAGGATAAAAAACTACAGGAAAAGGCAAACTTAGTTATAATCTTAAGGGGTATTGAGAATCCCTTTAAGGATTATTCAAGCTTGAATTATGAAGAAAGAGAAATAATGGATGAGATTATGACAATAATTAAAGAACATGATCTTTACGGAAAGGTTAGTATGTTTCCAATAAATGGCCAGAGGCAGCTGGCATCAGCCTATAGGGTATTTAGCAAAAGAAAATCAATATTTTGTTTAACTGCTCTTTATGAACCCTTTGGACTTGCTCCCATTGAGGCTATGTATGCAGGACTTCCTGTTGTTGTGACTAAAAACGGAGGAACCTTTGAAACTGTAGAGGGAGGAAAATATGGGGTTTTGGTTGACCCTGAGGATGCTGAGGATATAGCAAGAGGACTCAATTTAGCCCTTGATAATTTTGAATTGTATAGAGAGCTTGGAATAAAGCGGGTTGAGGAAAAATATACCTGGGAGGCAACGGCAAAGGGGTATTTAGAAGTTTTAGAGTTGGCATTAATTAAAAGGGAAAAAATCTATGAAGCCTTTTTAACTGGCTCAGAGGATCATACATTAAAAGAGAAAATAAAAAATATGTTATAGGGAGGTTAAAATGGCACAGCTAAGGCTTAATGATATAACACGGGAACAAATCATAGTCGTAGAAAACAGATCAAAAAGGCCAAAGGACTATAAATCTTGTGAGGTGGTTGAAAGGGTATCCTACAAGGAAAGTTGCCCTTTCTGTGTAGGCAATGAAGAAATGACGCCTCCTGAAGTTTTAAGAATTGATGACCCATGGAATGTAAGAGTAGTTGAAAATAAATTTCCTATATTAAACAATGAAGGGGAAGTTACGGGATATCATTATGTTGTGATAGAAGGAAGGGATCACAGCAAAAATATTCATGATATGGAAGTTGATGAGTTTGAAAAGGTAGTTAAAGCTTTTATTGAGGTTAGTAGGATATTGTATCAAAAGGAAGGAGTTAAGTATGTTCAAGTTTTTAAAAACTATAAAAAAGAAGCGGGGGCGTCTTTGGAGCATCCCCATTCCCAAATAATTGCTATAAACAGGATGCCCGATAGAATTAAAGGATTAATTGAAAAGGAAAAGGAGTTTTATGAGAAACATGGAGAGTGTTTAACTTGTTCTAAGATAAAAGATGAGATTATAAACAAAGAAAGAATAATTTATTTGGATGAATATTTTTTGATTTTTTGCCCCTATGCTTCTATTTTTCCGTATGAAATGGCGGTAGTACCTATAAGACATAAAAGCAGCTTATTAAGTTTAAATGAATCGGATATTAAAGCCTTAAGTAGGGTATTACACTTTGCTATAAAAAGCTTAATAGAAAACGTTGGGGATGTTGCATATAACATGTTCTTTGAATTTATAAAGGATGAAGTTGAATATCACCACTATCAAATAAGGATATGCCCAAGGATTTCCATTCACGCAGGATTTGAACTTGCAACAGGCTTTTATACAAATGTTGTTTCCCCAGAAAGGGCTGCACGTATTTTAAGAGGACAAGACTAACCCCTTGGAAAACCAAGGGGTTATATAAATAAATCCTCTAAAACTATCAGCTTAATTTTTTCATCTAATAAAGCTAAATTTATTAATTCATCGTCAAAACCTGATTTGGAAAAAGGGAAGATTATTTTTTTATTTTGCTTTATAAATAGCTAATACACACATTTTAATGTTTCATCCCAAACTTGTAATATACTATTTAGCTTATTAAATATTAGTTTAAATTATGGTATAATAAAATAAAAAGTAAAGGAGAATTTTTATGGGCATATCTAAAGTTTTTAAAGGAATCATCAATTCAATTTACAGAGCCATCAACAGATTCCCAATTACAATAGCCCTATCTACAATGATTGCAGCCCTTTTAATTGCAATGATTGAGATCGAATCTAGAAATTTAGGCGTAAATACTAACAATTTAAAAAAGCTTGCTATGACTTTAGCACTCGGAATGGCAATATCCCTATTCATTAAATTGTGGACAGAAAGGGAACAAAATAAATCAAGGGAAATATTTTACTACGCATTAGATTTAATATTCATGGTAATATACTATTTTACTATCAAAGACTTTAAAATGGTTACAATGTCAAGATTTTTTGCCCTAAATCTTATATTTTATCTAATATTCTTATTCATTCCATATTTTCCAAAGAGAAAAAATTTCGAGATGTATGTTATAAAGGTTTTATCATCCTTTTTTACAACGGTTTTATATTCTTTAGTTTTATTCTTTGGAATTTCTGCAATACTTTTTACAATAGACAGACTTCTTGAAGTCCGAATAAAGGAGCAGATGTATCTTTATTCTTTTATTTTAGTTGTTTTTGTGTTTGCAGTAACCTACTTTCTTGCAAATATTCCTCAGTATTTTGAGGAATTTACCAAGGAGAATTTTACTAAACTTTTGAAGATATTGATACTTTATATAGTAATGCCCCTTTTATCAGTTTATACAGCGATACTTTATATCTATTTTGTAAAAATAATACTAACAAGAACCTTTCCACATGGGATTGTATCCCACCTTGTTCTTTGGTATTCCCTTATAGTCGCAGCAGTTTTATTCTTTATAACTCCAATTCATGAGGATAATAAGTGGGCTAAGATATTTTTAATGATAATTCCAAAGGCCATCTTGCCGATACTTGTTATGATGTTTATATCAATAGGAATAAGAATTCAGCAATATGGGGTTACTGAAAATAGATACTATGTAGTCATTGCGGGAATTTGGGTATTTTTGATAATGCTCTACTTTGCCTTTTCAAGAAAGCTTATGAATATAATTTTACCTGTATCCCTTTCGATATTTATATTAATTTCAAACTTTGGACCATTAAGCAGCTTTTCAATATCTAAGTTCAGCCAAAACAAAAGGCTTGAAAACATTTTAATAAGAAATGAGCTTTTAAAGGATGGCAAAATAGTTCCAAAATCCTATGTAAATCATAAAGATAAAGAAAATATAAGCAGCATACTAAGTTACTTTGAAAGATACCATAGCCTTGATGATGTAAAATACCTTCCAAAGGGATTTCAAATTTCTGATATGAAAAAGGTTTTTGGTTTTGAGTATACACCTAAAGTATTTCAGCCGGTTATGTATTTTAACTTCCAAAGAAAACCTGATGAAAGATCTTTAAATATATCTGGATATGATTATTTGTTTGATATGAGATATATGTATGAAAATACAGAAGCAAAGGGAATTTATGCAAAATACGATTATAACAGCTCTGTATTAAAAATATTTAATGGGAATGAAGAAATATATTCAAAGGATTTAGATGAATTTGTAAAGGAGCTTGTTATTAAATATAAAGACAGCGGGCAAGAATTGATAATGTTAGGAACAGAAGACCTTACTTTTACTGATGTAACTCCAAGGGTAAAGGTTAAAATCATTTTTAACAGTATAACTGTCCAAAGGGACTTTATTGAAAAAGAAAACAGTGAAATAACAGGAAAGGGCTATGAATTCTACGTGTTAATAAAATGAGTGCCTGCCTCTTGACATTTTGACTTTTTGACATTGCATAAAAATGGTAATACCCAAAAGTATTTATATACTTTTGGGTATTTTTATTAGACGGTTCATTACTTTTATAAATTTTGTGCTAAAAATTCACTCCGTAAAATATATATTTAGTGAAAATACTAAACAATACCGGAGGTGGGGTATGAAAAAGTTTTTATCCATTTTAATTTCATTTCTCCTTATCTTTTCACTATTTAACCTTTACACGCCCACAAGGGCTATGCAAAACAAAAATGAAGAGAGTTATTTTACTTTAGGAGGACCTGCGGATTTGTCAGTTGCAAATGAAGAAAAGGTAATTGAGATGCTGAAAAAAGAAGGCAAAATTCCAAAGGACGCAAGCTATGAACAGGCCCATAAGATTTATTTAGAATACATGAGGGAAACCGCAAAGGAAAATTTAAAATATAAGCCAAACAAAATGGACAGAAAACTTAAATCCATTCAAAATCAAAAAATTAAAAAATATGTATTTGAAAAAAGTCAGCCGGATAATAATCCTAAAAAGGTAAATATCCTGGTTTTACTTGTTGAATACCAAGACTACAAACATAACCAGATAAAGCCCGAAGAGACGGACATGCATTATGATGATTATAGTGTAAAGCATTTTGAAGATTTAATCTTTGGAGATAATGGTTATATAGGACCAAATGGCGAAAAATTGGTTTCTATGAAGCAATATTATCTACAGCAATCTGGTGGCAGCCTTATAATTGAAGGAAAGGTAGCTGGTTGGTATACCGTTCCTAAGGAAGCTGCTTATTATGGGGCACCATATGGTTCTTCACATGACATAAGACCAAGGCATTTGGTAGCCCATGCATTACAACTAGCGGCTTTAGATCCAAATATTAATCTTGCCGATTTTGATAAAGAGGATAGATATGACCTTGATGGCGATGGTAACTTTGACGAACCTGATGGAATAATCGACCACCTTATGGTTATCCATGCAGGAGTTGGAGAAGAGGCAGGTGGAGGAAGCTTAGGTTCTAATGCTATTTGGTCCCATAGATGGAATTTAGGTGGTCTTTATAAGATTCCTGGAACAAATTATTATGCATATGATTATACTATGGAACCTGAGGATGGCGCAGCAGGTGTATTTGCCCATGAATTCGGGCATGACCTTGGCCTTCCAGATGAATATGATACACAGTATTCATCACCTGTATCAGAGCCAATATCAAGATGGTCATTGATGTCATCAGGAAGCTGGTCAGGGAAAATCCCAGGAACTGAACCTACGGGAATAAGTCCATATGGAAGACAAATTTTACAAGCTCTATACGGAGGCAACTGGCAGAAGGTAGTGGATGTAGATTTAGAAAAACTTCCTCAAGCTGGTGCAGAAGTTACAATAAAACAAGCGAGTGAAACAGGGCAAGTTATAAGAATTAATCTTCCTAAAAAACAACATTCTATAACGACCCCATATAGTGGGAAATTTGCATATTGGGGTGGCAAAGGAAGTGATGGTTCAAATTTAAAGACTTATATGACCGCAAGAGTTGATTTAAGAAATAAAAATAATGCTATTCTAAGCTTTAAGACATGGTATGATATTGAGGAGGGCTGGGATTTTGCATCAGTTCAAGTAAGAGAAATAGGAAGCAATAACTTTGAATATATTGAAGGTAATATTACAACAACTGAACATCATCCTCAGGCTGAGGTTGTTGTTCCTTATGGAATAACTGGAACTTCAGATGGATGGGTAGATGCTATATTTGATTTAACAAGATTTGCAGGGAAGGAAATTGAACTAAAATTTGAATATGAAACAGATTATTATGTTTATGGTGCAGGCTTCTACGTAGATGATATTAAAGTTACGGCAGATGGAGAAGTAGTTTTCTTTGACGATGTAGAAGGAGAGCTAAAATTCTCATTAAATGGATTTGTTAAGGATACAGGAATAACTTTTACACCACATTACTATCTTGTAGAATGGAGAAATCACCATGGAGTTGATATGGGGCTTGCCCATAATAGTGCTTTAGGTAGAATATTCTCCTATGATCCAGGGATGGTTGTATGGTATGTAGATGACTTCTATACTGATAATTGGTATGGTTTGCATCCAGGTGATGGATTCCTAGGAATAGTCGATGCAGATCAAAACAATATACTCTGGAAATGGAATGATGGAAGATTAAGTTTTGCAAGTGCAACTTATCAAATGCATGATGCTGCATTTAGCAAGGACAAGGAATCAAAACTTTATGTTGATTTAAGCGATATATATGGAAGAGTTGCAGAGGATGATTATATATTTACTGAACCATCCTTTGATGATACAAAGGACTATACAAATCCTGAACTTCCTTATCTTGGAAGAAACATAATAAGCTATGGACTTTCAATTCAAATTACCCATCAAGCAAATGACAATAGCTATGCAAAACTAAGAATAAGACTAAAGTAAATTATATAGAAAATTATAGAAATGTCAAAATGTCAAAAAGTCAAGTGCTTGGCACTTGACTTTTTATTTTACTTCCACTATCCATCCCTCTGGAGCTTCAATGTCTCCAAATTGGATTCCTACCAATGTATCGTAAAGCTTTCTTGTTATCGGGCCTACTTCTGTTTGGCTGTAGAATACATGAAGTTTTCCTTTGTATTCTATTCCACCAATAGGAGTTATTACAGCTGCTGTTCCGCAGGCACCGGCTTCAACAAACTCATCCAAATTATCGATGTAAACATCCCTTTCTTCAACCTGCATTCCAAGGTAATGTTCAGCAACATACATTAGAGAATACTTCGTTATACTTGGAAGTATTGAAGGAGATTTTGGAGTTACGAATTTATTGTCCTTTGTTATTCCAAAGAAGTTTGCGGCACCAACTTCTTCTATCTTTGTATGGGTTGCAGGATCAAGGTATATACAATCTGCAAATCCCCTTTGAACGGCAATTTCATGTGGAAGAAGGCTTCCTGCATAGTTTCCTCCAACCTTTGCAGCACCAGTGCCATGAGGTGCAGCTCTATCATAATCGGAAACCATAAAATTAACTGGAGAAAGTCCACCCTTAAAATATGGTCCTACTGGGCAACCAAAAACTGAAAAAAGGTATTCCTTTGCAGGTTTTACTCCGAGGTTATCTCCAACTCCAATTAAGTAAGGTCTTAAATAAAAAGTTGCACCTGTTCCATAAGGAGGAACGAAGTGTTCGTTTGCCTTTACTACCTGAATACAAGCATCGATGAATTTTTCTTCAGGAATTTCTGGCATTAAAAGCCTTCTTGCACTATTATTCATTCTTTTTGCGTTTTGATCCGGCCTAAAAAGCTGTATTTTGCCATCCTTTGTTCTATAAGCCTTTAGACCTTCAAAGCATTGCTGACCATAGTGGATAGCTGGAGAACCTTCGCTAATTGTTATCATGTTATCTTCTACCAATTTTCCCCCATCCCATTTACCATCCTTCCAATAGGATACGTATCTAAAGTCTGTTTTGATGTAGTTAAAGCCAAGTTTGCCCCAATCAAGATTTACTTGTTTCATAAAATCACCTCGATAAAATAATTTGGGGGAATATGTAAAATAAATGTAACACAATCCTACTATTATTATATCCTAAAAAATTAATCCCTGCCAAGCATTGTGAAGTATATCACAAAAATATATTTGAAAGGAGGATATAATGTAATATAATATATAAAAGAATGCCTAGAAGGAAAAGATAAAGATAGATACGAAGTAGTTGAGGTGATTATATGAATAGTATCCAGAGCAATTGTCCAGTTTTAATTCCAGAATCAGAAAGAAAACCCTTAGCTGAAATAGAAAGGGCCATAATAACAAAATTTAGACACAAAATCTATTCGCCCTTTGTAAGGGCAATTAAGGATTTTCAGCTTATAAAGGATGGAGATAAGGTTGCGGTTGCGATATCAGGGGGTAAAGATAGCCTCCTTATGGCAAAGCTCTTTCAGGAATTTAAAAACCATTCAAAGGCAAAGTTTGAAGTTGAATTTATAGTTATGGACCCAGGATACCATCCCGATATTAAAAAGCTTCTTATAGATAATTTAAATTATTTAAACATTCCTGCCCACATATTCGATGGTAAGATATTTGAAGTTGTAGACAGAATTGCAAAGGACTACCCTTGCTACATGTGTGCAAGGATGAGAAGGGGAGCTTTATATAATAAGGCCAAGGAGCTTGGGTGTAACAAGCTTGCCTTAGGTCACCATTATAATGATGTTATTGAAACAATCCTTTTAAATGTTTTATACTCAGGGAATTTTAAAACCATGATGCCTAAATTAAAGGCACAAAACTTTGAAGGTATGGAACTTATAAGGCCTATGTATTATATTGAAGAGCGTTATATAGAGCAGTTTACAAAATACGCAGGAATATGGCCTTTAAATTGTGCCTGCATGGTAGCTGCTAAGAAAATAGGAAATAAGAGATATGAAATTAAAGAGCTTATAAATAACCTTAAAAAGGACTTTGAAGACGTTGAAAAGTCGATATTTAAGGCAGCTCAAAACGTAAATCTAGATAGCATAATAGGTTGGCAAAAGGGAGGACAAAAGTATTCCTTTCTAGATTTTTATGATGACATAGTGTAAAATTATTGTAGGACGAAAAAAGACAAAAAATTTAAAAGAGACAACCCCTGTGATAAAATAAAAGTGAAAAAAACACACAAACCAATAAGGGGGTGTCTCTTTTGAATAATATTATACAACAACATTTAATAAATTTCACTACTAAATTAATAAAAAATGTTGAAGAAACTATATCAGAAGAATGGGATTTAACAAAACTTGTTGATGTAGTTAAAAAAATGACTGATGAATTAGGAGCAAACATAATAAAGGACTTTTTAGAAGAATTAGATAAAACGATTAAAGAAGATGAAAAAAGGAAAAAGGGATGGGTAGTAGAAAGGAAAGACAAGAAAAAGATTGTAACAATGCTAGGCGAAATAGAATATGCAAGAACGTATTACAAATCTAAGAAGAATGGGGAATATAGATATTTACTTGATGAAATTATAGGGATAAGCAAACATGAGAAGGTAGATAAAGAAGTAAAGATAAAGCTGGTGGAGAACGCAATTAATATGTCCTATGAGGAGAGTAGTAAAATAACATGTCCGGAGAAACTAAGTAGACAGACGGTATTTAATGCAATAAGACAGGTAGGAGAAGTAGAAGTAAAAAGGGAAGTAAAAGAAAAGAGGAAAGTAAGAGTGCTATACATAGAAGCAGATGAGGATCATGTGGCATTGCAGGATGGGAAGAAGGAGATGCCAAGGCTTGTATATATACATGAAGGAAGGCAAAGCAAAAATGGGAGAAACGAATTAAAGAATGTATATTACAAAGCATACGTTGGTGTAGAAGCTGAAGAAATATGGATAGATGTAGCGAATTATGTGTATGACAATTATGATATAGAGAGCATAGAAAAGATATACATAGCAGGAGATGGAGCAAGATGGATAAAGGAAGGAATGGAATGGATTCCGAAAGCGAAATTTGTATTAGATAGATATCATTTGAACAAATACATAATAAGAGGGACAGCAAAGCGAGAAGAATATAGGCAAAAGATATGGGGAGCAATAAATGAAGGGGATAAGAAGGTTTTAAGGGAGATATTTAAGGAGTTAATAAATATAGCAGAAACTAAGACAGAAAAGGAGAGAGCAAAAGAAGCAAGGAGATATATATTAAATAACTGGGAAGGGATAGTAATATATAAAGAGGACGAGGATGTAATAGGATGCAGTGCAGAAGGGCATATAAGCCATGTATTATCAGCGAGATTAAGCAGTAGGCCATTAGGATGGAGTAAAGAGGGATTAAAGATAATGGCAAAGCTAAGGGTATTTAGCAGGAATGGAGGTAATTTAAGGGAAATAAGTATATACAAGGAAGATATTGAAACATTTAAATTAAATAAAAAGAAGATAAAAGAAACAATTAAAAGAATAAATAATTCTTCACGAGAAGGAATAAATAATATAACAATATTAAATATTGGAAAAGTAACGCCAATGTATAAGATATTAAAATCAATTAAATATGAAAATATAATTTAAAGTTTAAAAGTTTACGAAAGTCTTGATTTTAAACATTTTAGGGGGTTGTCTATAAAAATTAACCTACAATATCTTGACACTATCTTATGATGAAGAATGATTGACGTATATAATTTTAAAGTGTATCATATAATTAACTGAATAAAAATTTGCCGATCGCTAGGGGAGCCACGTGCTGAGAGGAAGGCATAGCCTTCGACCCTTAGAACCTGAACTGGGTAATGCCAGCGAAGGGAAGCGAAGCCTAACTCCTTTTGCGTCGGCTAAAAGGAGGTTTTTTTATGCAATTTTTAAACATCTTTAAAAGCATTTCAAAAATAACATTAACTTCTTGGGTTTTAATTATTATCTTGGTAGGCATTGGACTAGCTATGTCAAGATCCAAGGAAAAGATGTCGGCAAAGAAACTTACCTATGCAAGCCTTTTAATTGCCATGTCCTTTGTTTTATCCTATATTAAATTTCTGCAGATGCCCCAGGGAGGGACAATAACCCTAGGCAGCATGATTCCAATAATGCTTTTTGCTTATATTTTTGGCTATAAGGATGGACTTATTGCTGGTGCTGCCTATGGAATATTGCAGTTTATTCAAGACCAGTATATAGTTCATTGGGCACAGGTTATAGTAGATTATCCCCTTGCCTTTGCTGCCCTTGGGCTTGCAGGACTTTATAGAAAAAACTTTAGCATAGCTTTAATAATAGGTGGAATTTCAAGGATGATTTTTCATATAATATCTGGGGCTATTTTCTTTGCAAGCTATGCACCGGAGGGGATGAACCCGCTATGGTATTCAATTGTTTATAACATCAGTTATTTAGGGCCGGACCTTTTACTTTGCCTTTTAATATCCTTAGTTCCTCAATTTAAAAATGCCTTAGAAAAGATAAAGCAGCAAGCCATAAGTTAAAAAACTCCTCTAGGACACCTAGAGGAGTTTTTATTACATAGATTGAGTTTTTGAAGCGTTTTTATTAGCAAGTCTTGTAAAGAATACTAATACATATCCTAAAATTATTAGGATTACAGGACCACCATAGGTCTTAAAGATTAGGATTGCAGCTTCCTTTGTAGTTTCTGATCCCATTACATAGTCAAGTCCTGCACCGAAGAATCCTGCAATGCTTAAGAAAAGAGCTATCCATGAGAAAATCATAGCCGTTGTGTTGGACTTAAAGAATGTAAATGGAGCTTCTTTACCTTTTAATCTAAATACTATATACGCTGCAATTAAAACTATATAAGGAACAACAAGCGATAACGATGAAAGGTCAGTTAATATTCTAAAGAAGGCATCGATTGAGTCAAGTCCTAATAGTGGGACTATAATCATTATGATAACAAGGGCACATTGAGCCCAAAGAGCCTTCTTTAATGTTCCGTTTTCATCCTTTTCAGTTAAGAATTTTGGGAATGTTCCCTCTGGAACTTCAGCAAACATAGCCCTAATTGGTGATTCAATCCATACAATATATGCAGCGATAGATGTTATAGTAAGGATAGCTGCATATATTTGAACTACAATCTTGCCGTTTATTCCAAAGTTTTGTGCAAGTGTCTGATATACTACATAACCTGCGTTCTTGAGGTTAGCCTCTTGAAGAGCTTCAGGTGATATAACAAGGCATACAGCAACAGAACCTATAACGTAGGCTATAGCTATTAGCACAGTTGCGATAATAACTGCCTTTGGGAATGTTTTCTTTGGATTATCAACGTCTTTAATATAAGTTCCTGCAACTTCAGCACCGGCAACAGCAAAAAGAAGCCATGAGAAGGTTGCAAAGTATCCTGTATCAAACTTTGGAATGGTGTTTTCTACTGTAAAATGAGTTGCTGATGGTTTACCAACCAAAAGCCCAACAAAGGCAAAGAGAATAAATACTACTGTTGCTGCAATAGTGAATTTTCCACCAAAGTCAGCAAGTTTTGAGAACTTCTTAACTCCTGTTGTTGCGATATAAGTTAGTATTATTGCAAGAATAACGCTCAAATAAGGAAGAAGATATGCGTTTTGATCATTAAATCTGTTTTCGCCAAATATTGCCCATGAAGTTGAAACTGGTATTCTTGCAAAAACCATTTGTAGATAAAATAAATTAGCAACGAAGTAGGACCATGTTCCAATGAAGGCCCACTTTGGACCAAGAACGCTCTCAATCCAAGTATAAATTCCGCCTTCTTTATCTTGGTTTGCTGATGCAAGTTCTGCCATCATAATTGATAATGGGAAGAAGAATAGCAATGATACCAATACCCATGATGGAATCGCAGCAGGTCCAAGTGCAACAGCGTTGGTAGTTATGTTACCAAATCCAAAGGTTGGAACGAAGGTAAGCATAACCAAAGTCCAAAGTCCTAATTTTTTAGCATTGCTCATAACAAAACCCCCCTTTATACATTTAATGTATAGATACTGATAAGTTAATTATCTAAGAAAAATGTTGAGGAGTCAATAACAAAATTTTAGTAAAATTTAAAAAACGGTGTCAGGCACCGTTTTATTTTATAATATTTTGAACAAATTTTGGAATATTAAATGAAGATTCTAATATTTCTTTTGTGACATATTTTGTATCTATATCATTAACTTTATTTATCTTATCATATTTTTTTGAACCGATCGTAAAGCTCCAAAATCCTCCGGGATAAGTTGGAACTGTTGCGATGGAGATTTTAACTATAGGGAATATGTTTTTTAATTTTTTATATGTTGCCCTAAAAATATCAGGATACAAAATAGGAGATTCGCTTTGGCAGGCCATTATTCCATCTTCCTTGAGGGCATTGTAAACATCTCTATAAAAATTTTCGCTAAATAAAACTTCAGCAGGGCCAATTGGGTCCGAAGAGTCTACGATTATTATGTCATATTCATTTTTCTTTTCCCTTACAAACTTTGCTCCGTCTTCAAATATAAAGTTAACCCTTTCATCCTTTAAATCCTTTGAAATTTCCTTAAGGTATTCTAATGATGCTTTTACCACATCTTCATCTATTTCAACAACATCAATTCTTTCAACAGGATATTTTGTCGCTTCAAAGGCTGCCCCTAAGTCGCCTCCTCCTATTATAAGAACATTTTTTGGATTTTCATGCATGCTAAGGGGAACATGGGAGATCATTTCATTGTATATGAAGCCATCCCTTTCGGTTGTCTGAACAACGCCGTCTATTACAAGCATTTTACCGAAATCATAGGAGTTAACTATATATATGTCTTGGAATTTTGATCTTTTAGAGTAAAGTATATCTTTGACTTTGTAGGAAATCTTTAAGCTATCCCTGTCTACTTCTTCAAACCAAATCTCATCCCCTACTTTTTTGAAAAATCCATCCATCCTCATCAGCTCCTTTCCTACATATTTTTTATTATTAACAAATATTAGCTATTTTATAAAAGGCAATAAAAATAGCACAGTATATTGATGATATCAATATATAGTGCCAGAAAACAGTTTATTTTATAACGCTGAATATATCGTTAACATTTATATTAATTCCTAATGATGATTTAACAATCATATTTTTTGTATAAATATTTGAAGATAAATATTTTCCGTTTGTATTTGTGCTATAAACTATAATTTGCTCTTCTCTTATGTCGACTATCCAATATTCAGGAACGTTGAATTTTTCATATATCTTCAACTTTAGGCCTTTATCTCTGTATTCAGTGGCATAGGAAAGTATCTCTATTATTACTTTTGGTATTCCCTTGTATTTTGAGCCTTGAAATTTGTCGTCACAACAAACCATGACATCGGGTTGAAATTCATATTTTTCTTCGTTACTTTCGAATACAACTGCAACGTCGCTTGTAAAAACATCGCAGGATTCAAATCCTAAAAATTTTATTAGTTCACTTGCAATTTTATTTTTTACTCTATCATGATTAGGGTGAACAGGAGTCATAAGATATATATAACCATTATCATATTCTAATTTATTTGAATTCTCATTTTGTATTTTTTCAAATTCTTCATAGGATACGTATTCGTAAATTCTGGCTTTATCGCCCATGCAACTCACCCCTTAAGTTAATTATACCAAAAAAAGAATAAAAATAAAGGGTGATGGACTCACCCTTTATTTTACATATTTTTTCTTTATATCCTTCCAAATATCGGCATCTTCAATGCCCCATTTTTCAGGGTCAAATACTGGATCAAGTCCCTTTGATTTTTGTTCTTCATAATCCTTTAATGTTGCAAGGGCTGGCTTTTGGAGTATTACTATTGCAATGATGTTGAGCCAAGCCATTATACCAACGCCAAGGTCACCAAGAGCCCAAGCAAAGGATGCTGTTCTTATAGTTCCATAGAAGGCTGATGCTAAAAGAACCACTCTTAATACATTGATTAGAGTCTTTCTTAGCTTTTCATCGTTTATAAGATATGCAAGGCTTGTTTCTGAATAATAGTAGTATGCCATAAGTGTTGTAAAGGCAAAGAAGAATAAAGCTATTGCAACAAATGCTGCACCAAAGGATGGGAATAGAGTCTCAACGGCCTTTTGAGTAAAGGCAGGTCCGTATTGAATACCTGGTAAGTTTTCAACGAAGAAACCGCCGCCTGGCTTATGAACGTTGTATTTTCCAGTTATAAGGATCATAAACGCAGTTGCTGAACATACGAATAAGGTATCAACATAAACTGAAAATGCTTGAACTAAACCTTGTTTTGCAGGGTGTGAAACTTCTGCAGCTGCAGCTGCCATAGGGCCTGTTCCTTGACCTGCTTCGTTGGAGTATACACCTCTTTTTACTCCCCAAGATATAGCTGAACCTAAAAGACCACCAAAGGCAGCATCAAGACCAAAGGCATTCTTAAATATTAATGCCAATACATGTGGAAGTTCTCTTATATTTACGATTACAATAATTAGTGAAACTAATATATAACCAATAGCCATAAATGGAACTATAACTTCTGCAGCTTTACCGATTCTCTTTACACCACCGAATATAATAAGTCCAAGAAGAGTAATTACAACAATACCAGTTATATATGGCTTAATACCAAAGGCGTTATTTATACTTTCACCGATGTTATAAGCTTGGACACCTGGAAGTAATAGACCACAGGCTATAACTGTCGATACAGCAAATAAAACTGCATACCATTTCATCTTAAGTCCCTTTTCAATATAATAAGCAGGACCTCCTCTGTATTGTCCGTCTCTTTCTTCCTTATAAATCTGTGCAAGAACGGATTCAACGTAAGCTGAACCTGCACCGAGGAAGGCGATAGCCCACATCCAGAAAACTGCACCAGGGCCACCCATTGCAATTGCTGTTGCAACACCGGCGATATTACCTGTTCCAACACGTCCTGCAACTGCCATTGCAAAGGCTTGGAAGGAAGTTACACCTCTTTCGGAGTCTTGACCGCCAAGAAGTAACTTAACCATATCCTTTATGTGTCTTACCTGGAAGAATCTCATTCTGAGTGAGAAGTAAAGTCCAACTACAAGACAAAGATAGATAAGTGCCTTACTCCATACAAGACCGTTTAGGAAGTCGACAAATTGTGCTAGATTCATTCAAAAACCCCCTCTTTAGTTAAGTTTGATATTAAAATTTTAACATAGACAATGAATAATATCAATAAAAATAATTCAAAATTTATAAAATTCTAAAAATTGTTATAACTTTAACAATATGGACAAGTTCTGATTTTACAAGAATTTCTTGATATGTTATTCGTTTTTTCTATGCAAGATATAGAATATTTCTATTCATGAAGAAAATGGAAATTAAAAAGGCTGTTTAATTGTAAACAGCCTAATAAAGTTCCATTTCAAATATTTTTTTAATTTCCTCTAAATTTCTAGTTTTAGAAAGTGCAACTATTAGCTTAATTCGTGCCTTTTGCCCGGGAAGATTATCACCGAATATTACTCCGATATTTCTTAAATTTTTTCCACCACCTACATATCCATAGGAGTCTAAAACCCTTCCTTGGAAGCACCTTGATACTACGACTACGGGGATGTTTCTATCTATAGCTCTTTTTATTCCATCAACCATTAGTGGTGGGACGTTACCCCTTCCCATACCTTCTATTACAAGCCCATCAATCCCCCTTTCAATACAATAATCGATGTAGGAGGAGTCCATTCCCGTTACTGCCTTTATAAGCTCAACCTTTGCATTTACATTTTCAATATCGATATATTGATTTTTCTTTGTATTTCTATAAAATATTACTTTATTGCTGTCTACGATTCCTATTGGCCCTAAATTTGGCGATTGGAATGCGTTCAAGCTCATGGAATTTGCCTTTGTAACTTCGCTTGCTAAAAGAAGCTCACTGTTAAAGCATACTAAAACTCCTCTTCCTTTAGCTTCCTCTGATATAGCCGTGCAAATGGAGGCTGCAAGATTATGTGGTCCATCGTATCCAAGCTCAGAGCTGTTTCTCATAGCACCAGTTACAATAACAGGTTTTTCAGAGTTTAAGGTAAGATCTAAAAAGTATGCCGTCTCTTCTAGTGAATCCGTCCCATGGGTTACTACAACCCCTGTTATATCCTCCCTATCTAAAAGATTTTTTATAAACTTTGAAAGCTCAAGCATCTTTTCGGGAGTCATATGGGGACCTGGTAGGTTCGAAAAGGTGTAGGGCTCAATCTCTGCATAACCTTCAATTCCAGTTACCATAGCAAGGATTTCTTCTGCTGAAAGGGTTGGGACAGCTGCCTTTATCCTTGGGTCAACCTTCATAGATATGGTTCCACCGTTGAATACTATTGCGACCTTTTTCATAAAAATCCTCCTTTAAGTGTTAGGTTCTTTTTGTATACAATATTTTAATATAAGCTATATTATATGCCTATATCAGTCTGATTTTATTATACAATAAATTAAACAAAATAAGAATGGATAATATTTGTAATATGGGATTGTAAAATTAACAAAATTATTTTACAATATTTATATACCCCACCGGGGGAAGGAGGAATGTGATGAGAGATATAACTTTTGGAATAGTATTTTTAGAAGGTGTTGCTTCATTTTTATCCCCATGTTTTTTGCCTTTGCTTCCTGTATATCTTGCCTATCTTTCGGGGGAGGCTAAGGAAAGAAGGATACTTAGAAATTCTTTCTCCTTTATATTAGGTTTTACTGTAATTTTTGTCCTTTTAGGTGCCACTGCAAGTGGTATAGGTAAATTTTTATTATCCCATAGGGAAGCATTTAATAAAGCCTTAGGAATTTTAATAATTATAATGGGTTTTTTTTACCTAGATATAATTAAATCAAGTTTTTTGATGATGGAAAGAAAATTTGAGTTTAATTTTAAAGGAGAGGGATTTTTAAAGGGATTTTTGCTCGGTGTTGGTCTTGCCTTCGGATGGACGCCCTGTATAGGACCTATTTTGGCATCAGTTCTTGCAATAGCCGCCAGCAAAAGTTCGCTTATATATGGCATGGTTTTGCTTTTAGTTTATTCTTTAGGAATTGCAGTTCCCTTTATAATTATGGCTTATTTAGTTCAAAGGTTTAATTTTAAAACGGGTGTGTTGATGAAAAAAGTAAAATATGTTAAATTGCTTGCGGGGATAATAATGATAGCAACAGGCATCATGCTCTTTACGGGATATTTTGAAAGATTATCGAGTTTTCTATGGAGGTTGTGATTATGAATAAAAAGACCATTCTTATTAGTATAATAATCATCCTTATAGTTGCTATTGGTATTAGCTTTAAGCTATATAAACCACAAAAACAGATTGAAGACAATACCATTACAAATGAAGATACAATAAAAACTGAGGGAAACTTTGCCTCAGATTTTTCCCTTGAAAACCTTAATGGCAAAACTATAAAACTCTCTGATTATGAGGGCAAAGTAATAGTTTTAAACTTCTTTGCAACATGGTGCCCGCCATGCAAAGCAGAACTTCCTGGGTTTGTAAAGATGGTGGATGAATATAAGGGTAAGGATGTTGAGTTTGTTTTTGTGGATATTGGAGAGGATAACAAAACAGTAGAGAACTTTTTAAAAGCCAACTCCTATAACATAGTTCCACTTATGGACTTGGATGGGAATGTTGCCAATATCTATGGCGTTCGAGGTATTCCAACCACCTTTATAATCGACAGAAACTTTGAAATAATAAACCAGCATGTTGGATACATGGATGAGGGAACGCTAAAAGATTTAATAGATTCTACATTGAATAAGTAAAATTAGGCTCCACTTTACAGGTGGAGCTTTTTATGTTAAAAAAATATTATTAAGCCATTTAAATTAATGGAAAAATGTAGAAATGCCAATAGGCAGGCACTTGAGGTGATAGAATGTTAAAGGATGGAGAAAGAATAGATGATTTACAGCTTGAGGGCCTTAGGATAATTCAAAACCCTAATTGGTTCTGCTTTGGCATAGATGCGGTCCTTTTATCGGATTTTGCAAAGGCAAAGCACAAGGAGAGGGTTGTTGACCTTGGAACAGGAACAGGGATTATCCCTATTTTAATGTATGGTAAATATAAGCTAAGCAAAATAATAGGGGTTGAAATTCAAAGAGAAGTTGCCGATATGGCAAGAAGAAGCGTTGAATTAAATAATCTTTCGGATAAAATAGAAATATTTGAAGGAGATATAAAGGACTGTTTTAATGCACTTGGGGTTAATTCCTTTGATGTTGTTGTTACAAATCCTCCTTATAAAAAATCATCAACAGGTCTTACAAATCCTGAGGATAAAAAGGCAATATCCCGTCATGAGATACTTGTAAATCTTGATGAGGTTATTTTTTCTGCCTCAAGACTTTTAAAGGGATATGGAAGGCTTTATATGATTCACCGGCCTGAGAGGCTAAAGGACATAATATTAGGCCTTAATAATAATAAGTTTACCCCAAAGAGGATAAGGTTTGTTCATCCAAGTTTTAACAAACCACCAACGATGGTTTTAATTGAAGCAGTTAAAGCTGGTGGTGATTTTTTAAAGATCGAGGCACCCTTATACGTATATGATGATAAAGGAAACTACACCGAAGAAATTTTAAAGATTTACGGGATAAAATCTTAAATCTTAAGTGCCAGGCACTTAAAAAGGAGGTCGAAGGATGTCGGGGCAGATTTATCTTGTTTCAACTCCTATTGGAAATTTAGGCGATATTACACTAAGGGCTCTTGAAGTTTTAAAGGAAGTTGATTTTATCGCAGCAGAGGATACAAGGCAGACCCTGAAACTGCTTAACCATTTTGGCATAAAAAAACCCCTTATAAGCTACCATGAACACAACAAATACGAAAGTGGAGAAAAGATTATAAAAAGAGTTCTTGAAGGCGAAAATATGGCCCTTGTTACGGATGCAGGAACGCCTGGGATATCTGACCCAGGGGAGGCCCTTGTCAAAATGGCCATTGAAAAGGATATAAAGGTTTCTTTAATTCCTGGGCCAACTGCCTTTGTTTATGGTCTTGTGGTGTCTGGGCTTAATACATCAAGATTTGTATTTGAGGGCTTTTTGCCGGTAGATAAAAAGGGGAGAAAAGAAAGACTTAATGCCCTTTTAAACGAGGAGAGGACTATAATTTTTTATGAAGCACCCCATAAACTAATAAGGACTTTGGAGGATCTTTATAAAACCTTTGGAGACAGAAGAATTGCCATTTGTAGGGAGCTTACTAAAAAATATGAAGAAATAATAAGATGCACTTTAAGCGAAGCTATTGAAATATTTAAAGAAAAAAAGCCTCTTGGTGAATTCGTCCTTGTATTAGAAGGGCTTTCAAAGGAAGAGGCTAAAAAAAGGCAAGAGGAAAGTTTAAAGGAAATATCTATAGAAGAACAGGTTAAATTATATATGGAGGATGGACTTTCTAAAATGGATGCAATAAAAAAGGTGGCAAAGGAGAGAGGACTATCAAAGTCGGAGGTTTACAGAAGGGTCCTTGACTTATAATTAATCAAAAAGGCATGCAGCGTATTTGGGGGGCTTGCTGCATGCCAAATAAAAGGGGATTACTTGTTTGCTTTTAATTCTTCTAAACAATTTTTGCAAATGTTTTTGCCCTTGTAGTTTATAACATCCCTTGCGTCTCCGCAGAAGATGCAAGCTGGTTGATATTTCTTTAGTATAATATGTTCTCCATCTACATAGATTTCAAGGGCGTCCTTTTCTCCTATTTCTAATGTTCTTCTAAGTTCGATTGGAATAACTATTCTACCAAGCTCGTCTACTTTTCTTACAACACCTGTTGATTTCATTTTTTCTCCTCCTATCAACAATATTCGACACTTTCTAATTAAATAATAACAGCATTCCCATTATTAGTCAATAGAGTAAAAGAAATTTTTACTAAAAATTAAAAGTTATTTTTTGAACAAAACAGGAATAACTTAACATTTTTTAAAATTTTAGTTTTGGTATAATTATATTGAGGTGGTATTATGTTTGAAGGCTTTAAAGTAAAACTTTCAGAGATAAATGAAAGGCTAAAGGGACAAGTTGAAAAGGTAAGCAAGAGGGAAGTTGAATCCATTATAAATGATTTTAGCAATAAGTTTAAGTTAAAAAGGCTGTCGGATGAAGATATAAAGAAAGTAACTAAAGGTTTTGGAATAATAGGTGTTGATGGTTCTATAAATAACTTTGGTGGACTTTATCCCCATTACATATCGATAGTCCAAGCCCTTGCAAAATCCACATTAAATGAAAGTTATTTTCTTCAGGATGTTTATGCTCCTTTATTTGAAGAGGAGGACGGTCAACTTAAAGACGAACAAAGAAGAAGATCAAAAATGTCAAGGCTAGAGCTTGAGGCTGCTTCCTATGCAGTGGATAATTTTAAGTCGGATATAATCCTTTTGGACGGTTCCTTAATGCATTATGGAATAGATTGCCCAATAGAGTGGCAGGACCTAAAGGAAAAGGCAATAAAAAAAGGGAAAATCCTTATTGGAGTTGCGGAGGAGGTTAAGACAAAGGATATAGCAGAAAAGATAAGGGAAAGATTAAGTTTTTCTTCTGTTGTTTATGATAGAGAGGTTTTGTTTGGACTTTTAAATGAAGGGGAAGTTCTAGAGATTACAGAGATTAAGACGGAAAAAACTCAAAAGGGAATTAAAACTCTTTATGGAAGGTTTTCAAAGGATCCACAGGTTATAGGGCTTGACTTTTTGGAGGAGCAGTTTGAAGAGGCAGTTAAGTATTTGGACCTTTTATATACACTAACCCCAAGGGATGGGAGGGGAATTCCCCTTTGGCTTGATATAGTTGATAAGGATGTCAAGGTTACTGATGACATGGTAAAGGCTTTGGTTGAGACGTATATAGACAGAGATATAAGGGAGAGGTTTTTTAATCCAAAGAGAAATAAAAGATAAGGAGGAATTACTATGCAGGTTGCAGGAATTACAAATCAGCAGGAGGTTTTTGTTGTATCTAAGGACAAACCCTTTAAGATAAATCAAATTTTGATTATAGAGGATAAGCTTCAGGGAACCTTAAGGGGAGAGGTTGTGGAAACAACATCCTATAACAAGTTCGTTCCCCTTAATATAAACGGGGAAATGGCGGATGGGAATATTTTAGCTTCCCTAAAGAACTTAGGCTACGAGATAGATGAAAATACTATCTACATAGCAAAGGTTAGACTAATCCAGGAGGCCATGTATCCTGTGACAACGGGAAGTGAGGTAAGATTTCCAAAATTCAATGAGGTAAAAGACCTTCTTGTAAAGTGCAAGGATAGGGGGCTTGTGTTAGGGGTTATAAAAAGCACGGAGGAGCTTTTAGATACAATAGATGAAGACCTTGAAGACCTTTTTTGCACTTTGGAGAATGGAAAAATTACAAATCAAAATGGCGTCCCCTTTATATTCGATATAAAATCCATGAATCAGTATCCCCATATAGGGATATTTGGAGGTTCAGGCTCAGGAAAGAGCTTTGGAATGAGGGTTATTTTAGAGGAGATTATGAAGCTTAATATCCCAACGGTTGTTTTAGACCCCCATTATGAGATGGACTTTTCTAAAAAAAGCGATCTTGAATCTAAGTATTCCTTCGATTTTAATGATAAGTTTTTATGTTTGCAGATAGGAAGCGATATTGGGGTAAAATTCCAAGACCTTTCTACAAGGGACCTTATAAATTTAATTTCAGCTGCTGCGGCAGGAACTTTAACGGAGGCTATGTCCAGCGTAATAGAAAGGATGCACAAGTTTAAGGATACCTATTTTTCCTTCGAAAGAAGATTGTCCCTTTTAAAGGAGGCCTTTGAAATAGGCAATGAAGCGAAGATAAACAGGCTTCTTGAGGATGCTAAGTCAAGGGGTGATGATGAGGACGTTAGAAGGTATGAGGAAATGCTGGAGGTTTTTAGCGAATATAAAACAGTTCCAGCCCAATCTTTAAACGGAGTTTTATGGAGGCTTCAAAGGCTCTACAGGGATGGGCTATTTACAAGGGATATTAAGGATGTGGAAAATGGACTTTTAAACGGAAAGACAATAGTAGTTCAAGGCCCTATAAAGCTTTTAAATGTATTTTCCACATACCTTATAAGCACCCTTTATTATAAAAGAAGAGAATACAGGGATGCAAAGCAAAAAGGAGAGGCTGCGGACTTTTTCCCACCCTTTATCCTTGCCTTCGACGAGAGCCACAATTTTGCACCTAAAGGCTATGAAACGCCTTCAAAGTCAATAATAAAAGAAATTGCCCAAGAGGGGAGAAAATACGGTGTATTTTTAATCCTTGCCACCCAAAGGCCCGCCCTTTTGGATGAGACTATAACGGCACAGCTTAATACAAAGATAGTATTTAGAACGGTAAGGGCTTCAGATATAGATATTATTAAAGAGGAAACTGATATAACAAGCGAAGAGGCAAAGCGTTTGCCATATTTAACTTCGGGGGATGCCTTTGTATCCTCTGCAATAATGGGAAGAACTATTCCAATAAGGTTTAGAATGGCTATAACAACAACCTGCCATGGTGAAAACCCCTTTGATGAGCTGGATGAGGCTCTGAATAAGAAATATGAAGATGCTTATAATAAGATAAAAAGGCATTTTCCTATATCACCGGCTGACCTTACTAAAGTTTTAAGTGAAGTTGGAAGTGATTTAGCACCCAACGTTGAAGCCTTTAAAATCGTCCTTGATAAATTAGTTGAAAAGGGATACGTTGAAGTTAAAAATTCACCCTTTGGAGCATTTTATATGGATAAAAAATAGAAATGGATAAAAATTAGTTGGTTTAGCCCCGTGAAGGATTTCCCTGGCATTCGCTCATTTCGCTAAGCAATTCTAAGCTTTTCTTTGTTTTCAAAAGTCCTACCCTCATGAGCCGACCTCCATGTCGGCCATTCGGCTCTGCACGTCCGTGTGCAGAATTACGGACTTTTGAAAAGTCGAAAAGCAAGAATTGCTAGAGCTTATGAGAGATGCCCTTTTGAAATCCATTCACGGGGCTCTTGAAAAGTTAGTCTCATGGAAATGGTATGTCTACAATTTTAAAGTAGGAGGTTGAATATGAATATAATTGGAGAAGTTTATGATTTTTTAAAGGAAAAGGATGTAAATGCTTTTTTAGTAGGTGGGGCAGTTAGGGATATAATTTTAGGATATAAGTTATCCGACATAGATATTGCTGTAGATAAGGATTTTTTATCCCTTGCTGAGGAGTTTTCAAAGGAAAAGGGTGGGCACGTATTTTTGATGCATGAAGATGTTGCAAGGGTTATAATAGGCGATTTTACGATAGATTTTTGCAGGATGAAGGGGAAAACAATAGAAGAGGACCTTAAAAAAAGGGATTTTACGATAAATGCCATTGCAAAAAGTTTAAAGGATGATAAGATAATAGATATTTTAGGAGGTATTAAGGATTTAAAGGATGGAATAATTAAGGTTGTTTACCCTGATGCCCTTTTAGATGATCCATTGAGGATGTTAAGGGCCTTTAGATTAAAGGCAAAACTCAATTTTAAGATAGAAGAGAATACGTTAAATCTTATAAAGAAAAACTATAAGAGGATAAATGAGGTTTCCGGCGAAAGAATTAGGGATGAAATATTTAAAATATTAGATGGAGAAAAGTCTTATGAGATATTAAGGGAGCTTGATGAAACTTCACTTTTATCTGAAATATTTCCTGTATTTAAAAGGATGAAGCTGGTTGGCAAATGTAAATACCACACTGTTGACTCCTTTAACCATTCTATGTTCTCTTTAAAAACCTTTGAGGATATGATTGATAATGTTTTAAAAACAAAGCATGGTGAAGATATAAAAAGGCATTTAGAAGAGGATATGTCAGGAGTAAAAAGAAAAACCGTATTAAAGCTTGCAACCCTACTGCATGATATTGGAAAACCCAAGGCTTATAAGAAGGAAGGGGAAAAGATAACCTTTAAGGGACACGATGTAACGGGTTATGAGGAGTTTCAGGATATAGATAAAAGATATAATTTTTCTAAAGAGCAAAGAAGCCTTATTACAGCCGTGATAAAGGGCCATATGAGGATACTTGGGCTTTTTAAAGTGGGGGCAACCGACAGGGCCCTTTATAGGCTCATTAGGGATTTTGAGGATAATACCCTTGATGTCATATTGGCCTCCCTCTTTGATGTTACTGCAACAAGACTTTTATTAGATGAAAGTGGTGAAAGGGAAAGATATTTTAACTTTTGTATTGAATTAATCGATAGGCTCTATAAAAAGAAGGAGCTTCCTAAAAAACTCGTATCGGGGGAGGATGTAATAAAACTTACAGGCAAAAAGGGAAGATTTGTTGGAGAAGTCTTAGATGCTCTACATGAGGAGGTCTTCTTAGGCAATATAAGAACAAGGGAGGAAGCGATAGATTTTATTAAGAATAATTATGCCAGGTAATATTGCCTGGCATAATTAATATTCTATGGTATCTTTATTACTTGCTTGTATTTTGATTTAATCTGTATCCCAATGCTGCACCTTTGCCTAAACCATTTCTTAAGCCCTTTCCTTGACCTCTACCTTGCCCCATTCCCATACCTTGACCGAATCCTATGCCGTATTTTTGTCCTATTTTCGCATTGCCACTTCCGTCACATGTAGCTTGATTATTTTTTATAGCATTATAAATTTCATCAGCTTGAGCCTGTGTTAAAACGCCTGATTTTACTTTTGCATCAAGAATTTCCTTTTTTACCTTTAACATTTCTGCTTTAAACTCATCAAGCTTTCCAGCTTCCTTTGCAATAGTGCCGTATGTCTTTCCTGAAAGCCTTTCTTGATATAAAGCATCAACGCTTTTTCCAGTAAGTTTAGACACGATATCAACCGGTCTTGATGCAGCAAAGGCAAGGGCTGTTGAGCCGATTAAAGTTGTAGCGGTGAGTGCTACTAAAAATTTTTTCATCTTCATAAAATCAACCTCCTTGATTTATCTTATGGTTTTATTATAGGCTCTATTTTTGATGACATTATGTTGCTAATGTGTAGATTTTGTGAAGATAATTCAAAAGAAGTAGAATTTGTATTATGATATTCTTAGGGGTGATGATATGAGTAGTATCCTTTTAGTTGAGGATGAAGAAAGATTAAGGAAGGTTTTAAAGCTTTACCTTGAAAAGGAAGGCTTTAAAGTTGAAGAAGCTGAGGATGGAGAAGAGGCTTTAGAAAAGTTTACAGAAAATGTCTATGATATTTTAATTCTTGACGTTATGCTCCCTAAAAGGGATGGCTGGAGCATCCTAAGGCAGATTAGAAAAACAAGCGATGTTCCAGTTATAATGCTCACTGCAAGGGGCGAGGAAGACGATAAAATATTTGGCTTTGAGCTTGGTGTGGATGATTATGTTGTAAAGCCTGCAAGCCCAAGGGAAATCGTTGCAAGGGTAAAGGCGATTTTAAAAAGGGTAAATAGGAAAAGTAGTGATATTCTTCATGATTTTATAGTTGATAAAGCTGCAAGGGAAGTTTACGTGATGGGTGAGAAGGTGGAATTAACCCCAAAGGAGTTTGACTTGCTATTATATTTATATGAAAGACCAAATGTTGCTTTATCTAGAGAACAAATATTAAATGCTGTATGGGGTTACGATTATTTTGGTGATCTTAGAACGGTTGATACACATATAAAAAACTTAAGGGAAAAGCTTGGTGAATATAGAGAATACATTGAGACTGTAAGAGGATTTGGATATAAATTTGAGGTGAAAAAATGAAGGGAATAAGGTTTAAACTTCTTATATACACAAGCCTTCTTTTAACTTTGCTTTTGCTTGCAAATTACCTTCTTCAGGGCAACTTAATTACAAGATTTTACTCAATTAACGAGAGGGATAAATTAATTAATTATGCAAAAGAAGTAACTCAATATTATCCTGAAGATATAATAAAAATGAAAGATGCTGCTCTAAGTATTGCAAGAGCAATAGGAGGAAGAGTTAGCATATTTGATAAAAAAGGAAATATGATTTTTCAAAGCGGAAACTATATGTATGGAAGGACATCAAAAATAGAAGTTCAATATTTAAAAGAGGTTTTAAGAGGTAAGGTTGTTTATACAACAGATGAGATAATGCTAAGGCAAAGTCAGCTAATTACCCTTGGTTATCCAATGAAGGATGGGAAAGATTATGGGGCAGTATTTATCCATATTCCTTCTTTTAGTGTAAAAAACGATGTTGCAAGATTAAAGGGGCAATTTACAACGCTTTTAATATTAGCGCTGATAATTTCAATGGCAGGAGCATTTATATTAAGCAGTATATTTACAAATCCAATACTAAAAATTAAAGAAGCAGCAGAGAAAATATCAAAGGGTGAATATAAAACAAGGATTGATTTAAATTCAAAGGATGAAATAGGAGAACTTGCAAATACTATAAACGACATGGCTGCAAGTTTAGAGAAAACTGAAAAATTAAGACGTGAATTTATTGCAAATGTAACCCATGAGTTTAGGACTCCCCTTGGTATTATTAAAGGATACGCTGAAGCCCTATACGACGATTTGATTCCTGAGGAAGAAAAAAAGGAATATATAGAAGAAATAATTGAGGAGGTTGAAAAGCTAAATAGGCTAGTAAATGAAAACTTAACTTTGGCTAAAATTGAGTCAGGCAGCGTAACACTAAATAGGGTAAAAATAAATATAAAGGATGTTCTTTTAAAGGTGATAGATAAGGTAAAAATAATAAAAGGCAAAAGAGAAATAATTTTAGACGGCATTGATGCTGAGGCGTTTATAGATTCTGAATATATGGAAATGGCAATATTGAATATTTTAAACAATTCAATTAAACATACAAAAGATGATGGAAAAATTGAAATCAATGTTACTAAAGGTGATAAAATAAAAATTAGCATAAAGGATGATGGCGAAGGAATTGATAAGGAGCATCTTCCCTATATTTTCGAAAGATTTTACAGAGTAAAGGAAAAGGGAGTAGGAGGCCTTGGACTTTCAATTGCAAGGGAGATTATAAAACTTCATGGGGGCGAAATTTTTGCCTATAGTGAATTAGGTAAAGGAACGGAGTTTGTTATTCTTTTGTAAATTAAGGATCCGTGAAATCTCACGGATCCTTTTTTAGCTTGCCATTTTAGGTATATTAAGGGTGTATTCTCCATCGATATCAGCAATACAAAACTCACATTTAGCCCCATCATAATCGGAAATCCAAGAATAATACTCTATTTCAACTTCATCTATTACTTTTTCTCCCTCAAAGTTTAACTTCCCAAACCTACTAAACCATTTTAAAAGCTCCTCTTTAGACAGCTTTTTAGCTAGGGCATATATTTCATTTCGCTGTAGCATTATATTTGTTATCGGGAATTTCATTATAAGATTTGCGTAGCGAATTTTGAAGAAGTTAAGATTATCGAAGTATTCGATGTGACGCTGATTTTTTGGAGAGAAGAGCTCATAAACTCCGCAGAAGTTTCGCCTTAGCAACATAATCTTCCCGCCTATTTCGACGTTTACTACCTGACCTTTTCTTAGGCTTTTTACTTCATCTGGCTTAAATACCATATGAATCTCTCCTTTATAAAAATAAATTTAAAAATTTTCTGTAATCTCATTATAACATAAAAATTATTAAAAATGTGAAGTTTTTGTAAAGGAATTGAATATTTTATGTTATATATTATGCTTTATGGAATATAAATTATATAGCAGTTGAATTAGGTGGGGTTATGGTAAATAGGTTTTGGTTTTTTATGATTGTTTTAGGAATAGCTTCTTTTATTATTAGGGGGGATAATACTTTAATTAAAGTAATTACAGAGTCATCCCAAAGGTCTGTGGAACTTTTATTAGCTCTTCTTGGTATCATGGCCTTTTGGTCTGGGATTATGAGGATAGCTGAAAAAAGCGGTCTTGTGGAAATCCTATCCAAGATTTTGAGCCTTCCTTTAAGATTTATTTTTCCTGGGCTCTATCAAAGGTCAAAGTCGGCTTTTTTTAATATTATAATGAATATAACCAGCAATATGCTTGGACTTTCAAATGCTGCAACTCCCTTTGGCCTTAAGGCAATGGAGGAACTTCAAAAGATAAATCCTAAAAAGGATACTGCCTCCGATTATATGGTTACATTTTTAATAATAAACTCAGCTTCACTGCAAATAATCCCTACAACTTTAATCTCCCTAAGAGCAAGTCTTGGTTCAAATAATCCGACAAGCATAATAACACCTATTATATTAACAAGCTTGATTTCTCTTATAATTGCCCTTATCCTTGATAGATTTTTTAGAAGGATATTTAAGTAATCTTTGTGGGGGATAGTATGCTTTTTATAGCTATTATGCTTATTTTTATATTAATTTTTGGATATATTAAAGGAGTAAACCTCTTTGATGAATTTGTCTTAGGAGTTAAGGATGGGTTTTTGACTACTTTTAAGATCGCACCGTATCTTTTAACTATGCTGTTTGCAATAGATATATTTAGAAGTTCCTCTGCATTAGATTTTTTTGTAAATATTTTAGAGCCCGTTGCAAATTTTTTAAACATTCCAAAGGGCATTTTGCCTATGTTTATTATAAAATCCCTTTCAGGCAGTGGTTCGATTGCAGTTTTAACGGATATTTGCAGGACCTATGGCGCGGATTCATTGGAGGCTAATATTGCTTCAGTTATGATGGGTTCAACTGAGACCATATTTTATACATTAAGCTTATATTTTGGAGTGGTTGAGATTAAAAGGATAAGGCACGCACTTATTGTAAGTCTTCTTATTCATTTAATAAGCACCTTAATTGCCGTTTGGATAATTCGATGATTTGAAAAAATCTTTGTTTCAAAAAAGTAAAAAATGGTATAAAATAGTGCTAGATTATTTACATAAGAAGGTGATAGGATGAGGGATCTGACAAAGGGAAGTGAAGGAAAGCATATACTTTTATTTGCAATTCCAATGCTCCTTGGCAATCTTTTTCAAGCCCTTTATAATACAGTAGATAGCATTTGGGTTGGTCAGATAGTAGGAAGTAATGGCCTTGCTGCTGTTGCTGTAAGCTTTCCTATAATATTTATGTTGATATCATTAGTTATGGGTCTGACAATGGGGGTTACAATAATTATTTCTCAATACTATGGGGCAAGGGATATGGACAATGTAAAAAGAACTATAGATAATACCCTTTTGATGCTCTTACTTGCCTCTGTTGTTACTACTATAATAGGGCTTTTACTATCAAAGAAAATATTAATTTTAATTGATACTCCGGATGTTATACTGCATCAAGCAACTGTTTATCTTAATATAATGTTTGCCGGCATGCTTTTTATGTATGGCTATAATGGGCTTAGTGCAATATTAAGGGGTATGGGAGATTCAAAAACGCCCTTATACTTTTTAATCATCGCAACGGTTGCAAATATTATTCTTGATCCAATATTTATATATGTTTTAAAACTTGGTGTTGCAGGGGCAGCCTATGCGACGGTTATTTCTCAAGGTATATCCTTTGTTATGGGATTTGTTTATTTGTATAGAAAGCATGATATATTTAGGTTGAAATTCAAGGATTTGAGATTTGATAAAGGTATAATGGGACTTATATTTAAAATTGGCTTTCCAATGGCAATTCAGCAGACCTTAGTTTCCGTTGCAGGGGTATTCTTAAATGCTATTATAAACAGGTTTGGTGCAGATGCTATGGCTGCCTTTGGTGCTGCATCAAGGGTTGAGTCCTTTATATTTATGCCAACGATGAGCATTGCAATGTCGGTATCCTCCTTTACAGGGCAAAACCTTGGAGCTGGAAAGGTGGATAGAGTAAAGAGAGGATTTAAAGCAGCAATGCTTATGGGACTAGTTCTTTCAATTTTTACCCTTTTTATAACCCAAGTCATTCCTAAATTTTTAATCCTCTTATTTACAAGTAATAAAACTGTTGTAGAGCTTGGGGTTCAGTATCTTAAGGTATTAGGTTTCTTCTATTTCTGCTTTACTTTTATGTTTGTTGCAAACGGGGTTATAAGGGGTTCTGGTGATACTTTAGTTGCGATGTTTATAACTTTGGTTGGACTCTGGTTTGTAAGAATTCCCCTTGCAAACGTATTGTCAAGAAGGATAGGCCTTGTTGGAGTATGGTATGCAATTGGAATAGGATTTTTAGTTGGAATGACTCTTAGCCTTTCCTACTATTTTAGCGGAAGGTGGAAAAACAAAGCTATAGTAAAACCTTCTTTAGAGGAAATATAAAGGGGCAAATTGGGAAAAATAATAACGGTGATGTTATGAAGTTTGCTGTTATTTTTTCCCGATTTGCCTCCTTTGTTATTGATTATATTTTGTTCGGTATTATTTATTATTTTCTTTTAAAGCTTGGAGTTGCAGGATTTATCATTGCAAATTTAATATTTTTTGCATATAGGGTTTTAGCTAGCACATTTTTAGATGGCACCATAGGGATGAGGCTTTTAAGGCTTAAGATATATAACAATAATATTAAAAATGTTGTTAAAAGGGAGATATTTAGAATTGGATCAGCCTTTTATTATATAGGATACCTTTATGCCTTTTTAGATAAAGATGGAAGATGCCTTCATGATATTGCATCGGATACCTATGTTGGATATGAAAAAAGGGAGACTGAAAGGGGAAGGGCTGTTGTCCTTATTTATGTTTTATTTGTAGTATCCCTTTTAAAATATTCCTCATCTTTTTTGTTAAACGAAGTTGGCTTAATTGGACTTAAAAAATTAGCTTCTTCTGATATATATTATCAAAGCTTTGAAGGGGATAACCTTTTGAGTTTATCCTCCGATGAGCTTTATTTAAAAACATTAGGAAGAAAATATACGGCAGTAGTCGATATAGGAGGGCAAAAATCCATTTTAAGGCTTTCAAACAAGCTAAAATATAGTGAGATTTATAGGTTGAATTTTAATGGAAACAGGCTTATTGGCGAGTTTCTATATAGAATAGATTTGCCCCTGCAATATATAAGCAGCGTAAATTTTAGAGGCAAAAGGGAGCTTTTAGGTATATCTCCAATGGGGGATATAGTGCTTATCGATGAAAATGGAAATGTTGTTGCAAAAAATAAGTTAACTAATTTTGATGTTTTTATGCTAAAATGTGGTGAACTTGATGAAGATGGTTTTGATGAGGCGGTTTTATTGGATAGAAGCGGAAATGTGCAAATTTTTAAATATGATAATGGAATTAAACTTATATACAGCGGAAAGGTAGGAGAGGATGTAATTCCAGAGTGTTTTTATATAGACAAAGGTATTTATTTAGTTACAAAGGCTAACGATAAGAATTTACTTTACCACTACACCTTTGAAGGTGGTAGGTTTAAGTTTCAATTTAAAAAGGATTTAAAGAAGGATGGGATAAACAATATTTTTAAATATAACGATGGATTTTTAGTATCCAGCATATTTAGAAACAACATGTCTTTAAGGATGGGAAGGATTCAAAAGCTGGAGTTTTACAACAAAAATTTTAAAAAAATATACAACTTCGGAAACAGAAGGGCAAGGCTATATGCCTTTTATGTTAGAAACGTTGAAGATGTCGTTGACTTGGATGGGGACGGTTCATTAGAAATATTACTTAAGGCTGTGGGCAGCAGCGACGTATATGGCCAAGGTTACATCGTTGAAATCTATAAGCCAACTAAGCTTGGACTTTTTTTAAACAGAATTTTGACTTTGCTTGAGTAGTTTATATTTTTTATAGGAAGTGGTATTATTAGCATAAGGGGGAAAGGTTATGATTAAGTTTAAAAAGGTTGATTTTGATGTGGCGTTGAAAAATATTGAAACTTTAGGCGATGTCTTTAAAAAATATGATGATAAAATTATAGTTGCATACTTATTTGGTTCGGTGAATGATGGTAATATGAATGCACTTAGCGATATAGATATTGCGATATTATTCAAAGAAATGCCAAAGGAGGATATTATTAATTTAGAATTTGAAGTATTGGAGGACATTTCAAAACATCTTAAGACGGAAGAAATAGACTTAGTAAACTTAAACTTTGCACCTTTATCTGTAAGATATGGAGTTATAAAAAATAAAAAGATTTTATATTATTCGGATAAACAAAAGGTAGTGGATTTTGAGTTTGAAGTTATAAAAAGCTTCCTTGACTTTAAACCAATTAGAGACATGATTAATCTTGAATTTGTAAAAAGGTAAAATTAATTTTTACTTGAATTCTATATAAGTTCATTTTATAATTTTAATAAACACCCCCCATGGGTGGGGAGAGAGGAGGATGAAAATGCACAAAAGAGACGAAGCAGCAAAATATTTAAAAACTGCGAAGGGACAAATTGAAGGAATATTAAAAATGATAGATGAAGGCAGATACTGCGTTGATATTTCAACCCAAATAATAGCAGCCCAATCCCTTCTTAAAAAGGCGAATATGCTGATTTTAAGGGATCATTTAAATAATTGCGTAAAATTAGCCTTTATGCAGGATCAGGCTGAGGAAAAGATAGATGAGATAATCGACATAATGGAAAAATTACTTAAATAATAGGTGCCTGGCACTTGAATTTAAGATTTGGAGGTGTGGTATGGAAAAGGTTTTGAAAATTGGTGGTATGACCTGTGCTGCTTGTGCAAGGGCAGTTGAAAGGGCATCAAGAAAGGTTGATGGAGTTATAGAGGCTAATCTTAATTTTGCTGCTGAAAAGCTTTATGTAAAATATGACGAGACTAAAACTTCCGTTGAAGAAATTATAAAGGCAATAGAAAGGGCAGGATATTCAGCAGAAGAGGAAAAGGAGTTTAAAGATATTAGAATCGGAATAGGCGGGATGACCTGTGCATCCTGTGCAAAGGCTATAGAGTTTTATGTAAAAAAACTAAAGGGTGTTTTAAAGGCGGAGGTTAATTTTGCAGCAGAAAACCTTTATGTTGAATATGATCCATCAAAGGTTAGATTATCACAAATAAAAGAAGCCATAAAAAAGGCAGGTTATGAGCCTTTATCGGAAGAGGATAAAACTATAGATAAAGATCAGGAAAGGAAGGAAAGGGAAGCTAAAAGTTTATTTAATAACTTTATTATATCAGCCGTAGTCACCCTTCCTCTACTTATAATCGCAATGGGACACATGTTTGGACTAAAGCTTCCTAAAATAATCGAGCCCCATGATTACCCTTTAAATTTTGCCCTTGTTCAGCTTATTTTAACTATCCCATCTATTTATGCAGGAAGAAGGTTTTTTATCGTAGGTTTTAAAAACCTAATTAAAGGGGCACCAAACATGGATAGTTTAATTGCCATCGGAACATCGGCGGCAATACTATACGGTATTTTTGCAACTTATCAAATATATTTATTGAATACTGAATATGCAAAGGATTTATACTTTGAATCAGCATCCACCATTATAACCCTTATTTTACTTGGTAAATACCTTGAGGCAAAAACAAAGGGAAGAACAAGCGAAGCCATAAAGAAGCTTTTAGGCCTTCAACCAAAGACGGCGACGATACTTCAAGATGACAAGGAAATGATAATTCCAATCGAAGAGGTTGAGGTTGGGGATATCATCCTTGTAAAGCCTGGGGAAAAGATTCCGGTGGATGGTGAGATTATAGAAGGAGAGAGCAGCGTTGATGAATCGATGCTAACCGGCGAGAGCGTTCCAGTTGATAAAAAGGTTGGAGATAAAGTCTTTGCAGCAACCATAAACAAAAACGGCTTTATTAAATTTAGAGCAACAAAGGTAGGAAAGGATACGGCACTATCACAAATTATTAAGCTTGTTGAAGCAGCCCAAGGTTCAAAGGCACCAATTGCCAGGATGGCGGATATTATATCAGGATACTTTGTCCCTGCTGTAATTTTAATCGCGATTATATCCTTTATAGCCTGGATGATAGCAGGAAGGGGCTTTATATTCTCAATGACAATATTTATTGCGGTCCTTGTAATTGCCTGCCCCTGTGCCTTAGGACTTGCGACGCCAACGGCTATTATGGTAGGCTCCGGAAAAGGTGCGGAAAACGGGATATTTATAAAAACCGGTGAGGCCCTTGAAACAGCACATAAGATTCAAACCATAGTCATTGATAAAACTGGAACAATAACCGAAGGGAAACCAAGGCTTATAGATCTTTTTGCAATAGATGAGGAAGAAAATTTTGTTCTTTCAATTGCTGCATCCTGTGAAAAAATGTCAGAACACCCAATAGCACAGGCAATCGTAAAGGGTGCAGAAGAAAAGGGGACGGTTCTTCAAAATGTTGAAAGCTTTACTGCAATTGCAGGCCATGGAATCAAGGCCTTTGTTGAAGGTAAGGAAGTTTTGATAGGAAATAAAAAGCTTATGGAGGAAAAGGGAATTGATCTTTCAAAGGGGATTCAAAAATTTGAGGAATATGCAGAAGGCGGAAAAACCCCTATGTTTATTGCTTTTGATAAAAGGTTGATTGGAGTTTTAGCTGTTGCAGACTCGCCTAAAAAGAGTAGTAAAGAAGCAATAAAGATGTTAAAGGATCTTGGAATCGAAGTTGTTATGATAACCGGTGACAATAAAAAAACCGCAATGGCAATTGCAAAGGAGGTTGGAGTTGATAAGGTTCTTGCTGAGGTTCTGCCACAGGATAAGGCAAATGAGGTTAAAAAGCTTCAGGAAGGTGGAAGGATTGTTGCAATGGTTGGTGATGGGATCAACGATGCTCCAGCCCTTGCTCAAGCGGATGTTGGAATTGCGATAGGCTCAGGAACTGACGTTGCAATTGAATCTGCTGATATCGTTCTAATGAGGGATGACCTTTTAGACGTTGTAAAGGCAATAAGGCTAAGCAAGGCAACTATAAGGAACATAAAGCAGAACCTATTCTGGGCATTTTTCTACAACGTAATTGGAATTCCGGTTGCTGCAGGGGTATTAACCATATTTGGAGGACCAAAACTAAATCCAATGATTGCAGCGGCAGCCATGAGCTTAAGCTCAGTTTCAGTTGTTACCAACGCCTTAAGGCTTAAAAGATTCAAATAAACTTAAATCTTAAGTGCCTGGCACTTGTAGAAAGGAGGCGAAAAAATGAGAAAAAAGCTAAACATCGAAGGAATGTCCTGCAACCACTGCGTTATGCATGTTAAGAACGCCCTTCTTGAGGCAGGATTTAACGTATTAGAAGTAAGCCTTGATGGAAAATATGCTCTTGTTGAAGGGGAAAATTTAGACGATGCAAAGATGAAGGATGCAGTAGCCGATGCTGGATATGATGTTGTGTCGATTGAAAATATATAATTTGGGCAGTCTATAGACTGCTCAAATTTTATAAATGAGGGTTCTTATGAAAAAAGTATATATTGTTTTGATATTAATTCTTACTTTAATTTTTTCATCCTGCAATGCAACAGATGTTATTGGTAAAAATAGTAAAAAATCCTTTGACAAGATTTATGAAACAAATATAAACGATATAGGTTTTGTTTCAAATAAAAATAGGTTTGTTTTTACATTGCCAACCGGTGAAACATTTGAATGGAGCAAAGACTTTAAAGACAATAAAGAGGATATAGTTTTTGAAGTAGATGTAAAACCATTTTTAGATGCAGGACTTGATGCAAATGATCTTCCAGATTATATAACTTTAAAGGATGGCAAATTGATTTTTAAGTTTGACCTTAGCGACAGAAGCATAAAGTATGATGATAAGGATGGCGGAAAAACCTTCGAGGATATAATAGATAAGCATAGGGACTTATTAGGATATCATGAGGAGCTTGAACATTTTGGTTTGAGATTAGCCGAAGGATATAAGATAGAATGGGCAAAGGATATGGATACAAACGATAAGGATATAGTGTTTATACTTAACCCACAAGCCTTAAGGGAACTTGGAGTTGATGTTGAAAGGGTTTCAGGATGGACATATACAAAAATGAAGGAAATGGACAAAGAAGTCGAACTTTTATTAAAGCCCTTTGATTTAAAATAACACCTGTTGACAACGTTTAGTATTTTGTATAAACTTGTGAATAAATAGCATAATATTAGAGATGAGCATAATTGATTAAAAAACAAAATTATTTATATGTTAAATTGTTCTAACTTTTATGAAGTGAAGCTCAATTATTTTAAATTAAACTTAAATTAACACCAAAAAAGCAAAAAAAGGGTAGACTACTCCCTTGGTAAAATTGATGTTAAAAAAATTTAATATAATTTTAATATAATTTATTCAGGCTGTTCTTCTAAATCCCGATAGGGATTTGTATTTATCAACGCAGCCAGATTTTATGGCAGCAATTGCAACAGTTAAAAGGCAAATGTGACCGATTGTATTCAAATTAGTAACAGAGTTAATATTTCTAACATAAGCTTGTTCTGTATTGAGATTTTTCCATCTAGAATTGTATCTTTCGGATTCAGTTCTTAGACTATATATTTTTTTAAAAAATATAGAATCACGATTTATAGAGGACCTATAATCAGTGCCAATAGTTATATATTTTACACAACCTCTGTTTTTCTTACCATTAAAGTATTTTTCATGTTTACATGGACATAAAGAGTCATCTTTAGAAGTTCTAAAAGGACAGCAAAACTTTTGCTTGATATATGAATCAAAATATTGTTTACCATCTTTATGCATTACTAAACCAGCATCACAAATGACATTACCAGTTGATGTTAAGTTCTTTTTCTTAGTGCCACGCTTATTTAAGGGGATGAAGGCATGACCTTTAAGGGTATTACGAATGAAATCATGATTTTGTTTTGAATCATAGCCTTTATCAGCAATAATGTAACTGCCTTCAAGAGAAAACCACTCATTTGTGGTAGCAAGGATTTCTATAAGATTAGAAACTTCATTAACATCAGCAGTAGTAGTAAATTCAGCAATAGGGAGACCAGATATAGCATCACAAATAACATGATTTTTGTAACCCCAGTAGAATTCATATTTTTTCTTTGAGTTATTAGGCTTATCCTCAGAAGCTTTAACATTGATGGAGTTATTGGCAGTATGAACTCCTAACTTACAATCTTTATCAGAAGAAGGTGGATTATTTTTAGAAAATTTGTTTTTTGAAAAGGATTTAGGATTATTAAATTTAGTATTAGCTTTAACGGGAGTAGCATCAACAGAAATAAATTTGTTATCAATAAAACCTAACTCTTTAAGAATATTAACTTGATTTTTCATGATTTCTTTAAGATAAGAGTTAGACAAATTTTTAATGAATCTTTGAAAAACTGAGTAAGAAGGTAAAGGCTTAAGGATATCGAACCCACAAAGCTTAGCAATGATTAAATTATTTTCTAAGAAATCTTTAAGTTCAGTAACTTGAGCAAATTTTTCACATTTCATGACAATAAAGGCTCTGAAAAGAGCATGGCGAGAAAACCCAGTAGGGCCGTATTTAGAGGGGACCTTATCTGGTAATGGAGATAAATCAAGATTTTCGAAGAGGGTTGTATAAAAATTGATAAGTTTTTGAGAAGTAAAAAATTCAATAATGTTAAAAATTTCTTGACGTTGATACATAGAGATTTCCTCCTTTTTGTTGTTAGATTGAATGGGATTATATTAATATAATTCGACAAAAATGGAGGAAATCCTATGAAATATATTTGTGAGTGATAAAAAAAATTTAGCCATAGCAGGCTAGTAATTTCAAGCCTTTAAAATTATGCTCAAGGCTACATAATATTATTAAAGCTGTGAAGGAAAGAGTAGCACGTGTAGCATTCAAAGAGAGCCGGGGTAGGTGGGAGCCGGTAATGTAAAGCGTGTGAAGATGGCTCTGGAGCTTGTATGCTGAAGTTTAGTAGGCATACACGGTTTATCCGTTATCTTAAGGTCACTGACCTTACAAGGCTTAAGTCGCGAGGCTTAGGTGAATTAGGGTGGTAACGCGGCACCTCGCCCCTAAACGGGCGGGGTGTTTTTTAGTTAAATTTTGAAATGTCAAAATGTCAAAAAGTCAAGTGGCAGCCACTTTCGAAAGGAGGTTATTTATGAAGGGAAAATATTACATAACAACGCCAATTTATTATCCAAGCGACAGGCTACATATTGGTAATACCTACACAACTGTTCTTGCAGATGCCCTTGCAAGGTTTAAAAGATTAACCGGATACGATGTGTTTTTCTTAACAGGAACCGACGAGCATGGTCAAAAGATTCAAAGGATTGCCGAGAAAAAGGGAGTAACTCCTAAGGAATATGTAGACAACATAGTAGCTTCAATTAAAGAATTATGGAAGACAATGAATATATCTTATGATAAGTTTATAAGAACCACCGATGATTACCATATCAAGGCGGTTCAGGATATTTTCAAAAAGCTCTATGAAAAGGGAGATATCTACAAAGGCTACTACGAAGGATGGTATTGCACACCCTGTGAATCCTTCTTTACAGAAACTCAGCTTGTTGATGGAAAATGTCCCGACTGCGGAAGGGAAGTTGAGTGGACCAAGGAGGAGGCATACTTTTTTAAGCTTTCAAAGTATCAAGATAAGCTTCTTAAATACATAGAAGAGCATCCAGACTTTATACTTCCTGAAAAAAGAAAGAACGAGATGATAAATAACTTCATAAAACCCGGTCTTGAGGATCTTTGTGTTTCAAGAACATCCTTTACCTGGGGAATTCCCGTTAGCTTTGACGAAAAGCATGTTGTTTATGTTTGGATAGACGCCCTTTCAAACTATATAACAGCCCTTGGATATGGAAGCGACGATGATAGTCTTTACAAAAAGTTCTGGCCGGCGGATGTTCATCTTGTTGGAAAGGACATAGTAAGATTCCATACTATAATTTGGCCTATCATGCTCATGGCCCTTGACATTCCTCTTCCAAAGACGGTTTATGGCCATGGATGGCTCCTTGTTGATGGCGGCAAGATGTCAAAGTCAAAGGGAAATGTCATAGACCCCGTTGTTTTAACTGAACACTTTGGTGTTGATGCCGTAAGATATTATCTTTTAAAGGAAATATCCTTTGAACACGACGGAAACTATAATAGCGAGATGTTCATAAAAAGAATAAACTCAGATCTTGCCAACGACCTTGGAAATCTTGTTTCAAGAACCCTTACTATGATCGAAAAGTATTTTAGCGGCACAATAGAAAAGGGAATATTTGAAGGGGAATTTGACGAGGACCTTAAAAATACTGCCCTTGAGGTGCCTAAAAATGTTGAAAACTTAATGGATAGCCTTAGGGTATCAGAAGCCCTTGATGAGATCTGGAGACTTGTAAGAAGGGCAAATAAATATATAGATGAGACTATGCCTTGGGTTTTAGCAAAGGACGATGCAAATAATGAAAGGCTAAAGGGAGTTTTATATAATTTAACTGAGGCTATAAGGATAATTTCTGTTTTAATATCGTCCTTCATGCCGGATACTTCAAGAAAAATAAACGAGCAGTTTAACTTTGAAGGCAAGGTTGTAACCTGGGACAGCGTATTAGATTTTGGAAATTTAGAAAGAGTTTCGGTAAAGAGGGGAGAATTATTATTCCCAAGGATTGACGTTGAAAAGAAGCTTGAGGAGCTTGAAAAGCTCTATGGACAAAAGGAGGAAAAGAAAATGGTTCCAATAAAGCCTGAGATTACAATTGAAGATTTTGACAAGATCGATTTAAGGGTTGTAAAGGTTTTAGAGGCTGAAAGGATAAAGGGTGCAGATAAGCTACTAAAGCTCAAGGTTGATTTAGGTGGCGAGGAAAGACAGATAGTTTCAGGTATTGCAAAATATTATGAGCCTGAAAAGCTTGTTGGAAAGAAGGTAATTTTGGTTGCAAATTTAAAACCTATTAAGCTAAGGGGAGTAGAATCCTTTGGAATGATACTTGCAGCATCAACAGAGGATAAGGAAAAATTAGTCCTTGCAACTGTTGATGATGATATTGAAACAGGAAGTCAGGTAAAATAAAGGGAGCCATTTAAGGCTCCTTAAAATTTTTCTTTAATTATACGTGTAAAGTGATATCTGTGCTTTTTGGGTAAAATAATGGTATAATTTATATTACTTTTGGATCACTCAAATATATGGTAAAATTTGAAAATGTCAAAAAGTCAAAAAGTCAAGTGGCAGGCACTGGAGGTGTTATTATGTTCGATTCTCACGCTCATTATGATGATAGAGCCTTTGATTTAGATAGGGATGAGGTTATACAAAAAATAAAAAATGAAGGAGTAAAAAGGGTTTTAAACTGTGCATCCAGCATAGAATCCTGCTATACTACGATTGAGCTAACTAAAAAATACGATTTTTTCTATGGTGCTGTTGGGGTTCATCCTGAGTTTTCAAAGGATCTAAATATAAACCTTATTGGTGACCTTACTAAGGAGAGAAAGATTGTTGCAATAGGAGAGATTGGCCTTGATTATTATTGGGATTACGATAGAACTTTACAAATGAAGGCCTTTAAAGAGCAGCTCGACCTTGCAAGGCAACTTGATCTTCCAGTTGTAATCCATAATAGAGAGGCCCACGATGACACATTAAGGGTTTTAAAGGAATTTAAAGAAATTAGGGGAGTTTTACACTGCTATTCAGGAAGTTTAGAATTTGCAAGGGAATTTGTAAAGCTTGGTTTTTATCTTGGATTTACCGGAGTTGTGACATTTAAAAATGCTAAAAAAGCAGTTGAAGTTGTAAGGGAAATTCCCCTTGAGTATTTGCTTGTTGAAACCGATTGCCCCTACATGGCACCACACCCCCATAGAGGCGAGAGGAACGATTCATCCTATTTAAAATACATAATAGAAAAGATAGCTGAAATAAAGGGAAAGACATTTGATGAGGTAAATAAAGCAACATCTAAAAACGCATCGGAACTTTTTAAGATAGAAATAAATTAAAATAATGTGCATATAATAATATAAGCCTTTGAATATATTTTAAAAGGATGGGAATAATTAATAAAAGGATATGGACATAAATGGAAATAGATGTTAAAATATTTTTATCCAATATTTTCCTTGCAAATGATTTAATTATAGTATAAAATTAATTAAACCTCTTTTCATGGATGGGGAAAGAAACGGACTTATTCATATTTTATTCATAAAAAGTTCAAAATTTGACAAATTCTGTCGATTTGATTATAATTTTTTAAGTCCCATGCCCCATGAAAGGAGGTAAGTTAATGAAAGGGATGAAACTAAAAGCCCGGGCGATAATTTTAGCTGTGGTTCTGTTAATTGCTTATTTTACCTTCACCACCATGGCTAAAAAGAAGGTAACTGTCCTTTATGATGGAAAAGTAAAAACAGTTAAATCAAATGCTAAGACAGTTGGGGCTTTGCTTAAGGAGACTGGAATCTACATAGGAGAAAAGGACAAAATATACCCTGATATAGACTCCAAAGTAAAAGACGGATTAGCAATATCGATAAAAAGAGCTGTTCCTGTAACCATCAAGGTGGATGGGAAGGAGCTTAAAGTAAAATCGGCAGAGGAGACAGTAGAAAGGCTACTTCAAAAGGAAGGGATAATTTTAAATGAAAAGGATAAGGTTTTACCAACATTAAACTCTATGGTAAAACCTAATATGGAAGTTAAAATAACCCGCGTAGAAGAAAAGACCATTATTTCATCTAAAATTATCCCTTACAAGGTAGTAAAAAAGCCTAACCACGATATGCTAAAAGGAACAAGCAAGGTCATCCAAAATGGGATGGATGGTATCCTCGAGATAACCACTAAGGTTGTTATGGAGGATGGGAAGATAATATCAACCAAGAAGGTTGGAGAGGCCATAAAAAGAAGGCCAATAGATAAGATAATCCAGGTTGGAACGTTAGGCTTTTTTGTTCCTTCAAGAGGTAGTGAACCTGTTGCCTATGTTAAAAAATTAAGGATGAAGGCAACAAGCTACACCTCAAGCTATGAATGCACCGGAAAGCGTCCGGGAGACCCAGGCTTTGGAAGAACAGCAACAGGAACAATAGCAAGGAGAAATCCAAACGGATTTTCAACAGTTGCTGTTGACCCAGATGTTATCCCCCTTGGAACAAGGCTCTACATCGAAGGCTACGGATTTGCCATAGCAGAGGATGTTGGAGGGGGAGTGAAGGGAGATATAATCGATCTTTATTTTGAGCCCGGGACAAAGGAATTTAGAAACTGGTCAACAAAATACGTTGACGTCTATATTTTAAGGTAAAATGTCAAGTGCCAGGCACTTGACATTTTGACTTTTTGACATTTCCATATTTTACATACAACAAAAATATCATATTTTTGAATAAATTTTTCTATAAAACCTTCGAATGGCTACTTTTAAAATAAATATTTTTTTCTTATACTAAATTTGCAGTATAAATTTAAGGAGGACAAGGATGATTAAGGAGGTAATAATAGTAGAGGGCAAGGGGGATCTTCTTGCCGTAAAAAGGGCTGTTGATGCCGATTGCATCGTAACCAGCGGCTTTGGGCTTAATAAAAAAATAATTGAGGATATAAAAAGTGCCTATGAAAAAAGGGGAATAATAATATTTACAGACCCGGACTTTTCAGGTGAAAGAATAAGGGAAAAACTGACAAAACTTTTCCCAAAGGCAAAACATGCCTTTTTGCCAAGGGAATTTGCTGAAAAGGATGGAGATATTGGAATAGAAAATGCATCGGTTGATGCGATAAGGGAGGCCCTTTCAAATGTTAAAACAGAATACTTTGAAGATAGAATCGAGTTTACCTATGAGGATCTTTATAAAAACAAACTTACAGGCTATGAAAAATCATCCCTTTTAAGGGACCTTTTAGGAAGGGAGCTTGGAATAGGCTACTGCAACGCCAAAACCTTTTTAAAAAGGCTAAATAGATACGGCATAACAAGAGAGGAGTTTGAGAAGGCATTAAAAAAAATAGAGGTGAAATTAAATGGGACTAAAGAGCAAAACCATGGACATAGTTAAATATTTTGAGTTTAAATTCAACAAAAACCTTGGGCAGAACTTTTTGATAGATGAGAATATATTAAAAAAGATTATCGATGCTGCTGAGCTTGATGAAAACTCAACGGTAATAGAAATAGGACCTGGGATTGGAACATTGACTCAGGAGATGGCAAAAAGGTGCAAAAAAGTTATTGCAGTTGAAATAGATAAAAACCTAATTCCAATCCTTGAAGAAACATTAGGCAATTTTGACAACATAAAGATAATCCATGCCGATGCCCTAAAGGTTGATTTTAACAAAATAATCGAAGAGGAAAACCTAGAAAACGTAAAGGTGGTTGCAAACCTTCCTTATTATGTTACAACGCCAATAATTGCAAAGCTCTTAAACGAGAGGGTTAAAATTAGCTCAATGATTATTATGATTCAAAAGGAAGTTGCAGATAGGATCCTTGCAAAGCCAAACACCGACGAATACGGCACATTATCCCTCCTTTGCCAATACCACTGCGATATAAAAAAGATTTGTAAAGTATCCCCCAATTGCTTTGTCCCACCTCCAAGGGTGGAATCTATGGTTATAAGGCTTGATATTAGGGATCAAAAAAGGGTTGATATTTTAGATGAAGATTTATTTTTTAACATAATAAAAAGCGCCTTTAACATGAGAAGAAAAACCCTTTCAAATTCCCTTAAATCCATCGCAAATGAGGATATCCTTTTAAAGGCCCTTGAAGAGTCAAATATAGATCCCAAAAGAAGGGGAGAGACATTGAGCATTGAAGAATTTGCAAATCTTTCAAATACCCTTTTTAAACTAAAATCTAAAATTTAAGTGCCAGGCACCTTATATTAAGTAAATTAAAGTCACCCTTTTGCATATAATATATTGATGAATTTTTTGGGAGGGGAAAGGGTGACTAATAAAAAGTCATATTCAAGATATTTTATAATCTTCCAAGAGGATGATAGGGGATTTGGGATTGCCATCGACAGACCACCGACTGGCTATGCAAAGATTGAAAATAAAAACGGAAGGGCAAAGATTACCTTTTATGTTCAAAATCTTTTACAAGAAAAGGGCCCATACACAGCCTGCCTTATCGATGCTACTAAAAACCCCCCTGCCATTGCCAAGCTAGGAGAAATAAATGTGGATGAAACAGGAAGAGGGGAAGTTTGGTGGGAATACAGGGAGGATGACATTGCCGACACGGGCATCCACATCGACAGGTTCAACGTTGCCTGCGTTATGACGGAGGATCAATACCCCTTATCAGGACAGATTGGCAAGGAGAGAATTGAGTGGAAGGAAAAACTTAAAAATCCTGTAAGGCAGGAGGATAAGGAAGAGGAGCTCGATGAGGAGGCTAAAAAGTTCATAGAATATGAAGAGAGGATTAAAAATGAAATTGAAAAGATAAAGGAAGGGGAAAAAGTAGAAGAAAAAGAAGAAAAAGTAGAGGAGGAAGAAATCCCAAGGCAATTAAAGGAGGGTGCCTTTGCAAAGGTATTCCATAGAATATTAAAGGATCTTGAGGAGGTTAAACTCAACACCGAGTTTAAGAATACAAGATGGTGGAAGGTGCCCCTTGAAAGACCGGATTTCGAACCTAAGTTAATGCCCTACTACTGCATTATTTATCATCTAATATTTGCTTATCCATATATAAACTACTTTATGTGGATGAGAAGGACGGGCTATTATTACTTTGGATTAAAATATGACGATGAAGGTGAGATTGAATACGTAATTTACGGAATTATAGGAGAAAACAGCAAAAAAGATCAGCCCTTCTTCGGCGCAACAGGATTTAAAAAATGGATAGAAATCGACGGCAAGGGAATGTGGATTATGATTTACAACCCATGGACTGGAATGGTAATGGTTCCGTAATATAAAGCACGATGTATTGCTTTGGCAATATATCGTGCTTTTTTATTTGTTACTTAACTTATCAGATGAATTAGGGTATAATAATTAAGTATAATAAAATGTTGACTTTGTGGAATTTTGTGGAAATGTCAAAAAGTCAAAATGTCAAGTGGCAGGCACTGGAGGTGAAGTATGAAAAAATACATTTTAAAGGGGATAAAGGAAAGTTTACTTTATAGCCTTATAACGTCGGCTATTGTTTCGCTTTTAGCTGTGATTTTTTCCCTTATAAAAGGCATGAATCCTTTAAAGTCCATATATATATCCCTTTACGCTGTTGGAATTTTTGCTTCTATTTTTTCAATCCCGCAGCTTTTTAAACGGGACGAGGATCCTAAAATTGCAATGTATAGGCGAAAAAATCCTTTATTTGGATTTCACAACATTTTTTATAACCCCTATGCCGAAAGGGCAGAACTTGAGTCAATTGAGGAGTTTAAAGGGGAAGGCTTTTGGAGGGGAATTTTTATAATCCTCTATTCCATAACCATCCTTATTATAGCTGCAATTATTGAAAGAATCTATTACTAAGGGGGATTTTTTATGCATCCAATACTTTTTAAAATAGGACCAATTACAATTTACACCTACGGCTTTTTAATGGCAGTTGCAATAATCTCAGCAATCCTTTTAACCGCATATAGGGCAGAAAAAAGAGGATATGATAAAAACATAATTTACGACCTCGCCTTTTATGGAGTAATAGGAGGTATCCTTGGTGCAAAGCTTCTTTATATAATAGCCGAAGCCCCAACGGTTTTTAAAAATCCAAAATCAATCCTATATATGCTAACCTCAGGTTTTGTGGTATACGGTGCACTAATTGGAGGGGTTTTATCAGGATATATATACTGCAAAAAGAAGGGTTTAAACTTTCTAAAGATGTTTGACCTTGCAGCGCCTTCGATGGCCCTTGCCCAGAGCATAGGAAGACAAGGTTGCCACTTTGCCGGTTGCTGCTACGGAAGGCCAACGGACTCTCCCTTTGGCGTAATCTTTAAAGAGTCGCCCTTTGCACCAAACGGAGTTAAGCTAATTCCAACCCAGGAAATATCAAGCCTTGGAAACTTTATAATTTTTCTAATCCTTCTTAATTACTCTAAAAAAGAAAGAAGCGACGGAAAGGTTGCAGGACTTTATATTCTTTTATACAGCATAGGAAGATTCATCATAGAATTTTTCAGGGGTGACTTTAGAGGGAATGTAGGACCCCTTTCAACTTCCCAGTTTATAAGCATAATAACCTTTGTAATTGCCCTTTTATTTTTAAATCTTGATAAGATAAAAAGAAACTTAAGGGCCTCTTAGGAGGTGATATATTGAAAAAATTTTTATTAATTTTATCCTTATTCTTTTTAACCTCCTGCACCAGGGTAAATCCTGCTTTAAAGGATAAATTTTCAAATCAGGATATAGAAAGGATAGTCGTAACCAACACAAGATATGCAGGAAGATACACGATAATAGACAAAAAAGCAATTGCAAGGTTTAAGAATAAAGTTTTAAGGGCAAGGGAAGTCCAAAGGGACTCAAACTTAGAGCCCGACTTTATATTCGACTTTTACTCCGAAAACAAAAGGGTAGCAACCTTTAAATACATCGCAAAGATAAACGACGAGAATACTGCAAATCTTTACGATGAAGAGGGAAAGCTTTTTAACATTTCCACATCAATTGAAGATGAATTTATAAAACGCCTTTTAAAAACCAACAGAAACCAAAACGTTCCAGATTACTACGTTTCAGTTATAAACCTTATCTTAGACAAAATAGGAAAAAGGGACATAACCGTTGCCATCGACCTTAAAAAGGAGATAATGACTTTAAAGTATTTGACATCAATGGATATAAAAAACATATTTGAAGGAATCAATAAAAATGGAGTCAATATAGTTCTTCTTCAGCAGGCAAAGGAGTATGATTATTTGATATCAATAAACACCAAAAAATATTCAGGAAACAGGGTGGAGGCAGAAATAGCCGTAACAGATCCTAAAGGATTAAAAACAGTTTATGTTATCGAAGGAAATTATAACGGAAAATGGGAATTTTTTATAGCATATAAATAAAGCAAGGTATAAAATTGCCTTCAAGGGCAAAACTAATCCTTAGAAAACTAAAAAGGAGGTTTTACCATGAAGGCAAAAGTAGATCAAGACACCTGTATAGGCTGCGGTCTTTGTCCATCCATTGCACCAGATGTATTTGAAATGAAGGATGACGGCAAGGCTCATGTTATAGCAAATCCAGTTCCAGCAGGCAGCGAAGATGCAGCAAAGGAGGCAGAAAGCTCCTGCCCAGTAAACGCAATAGAGGTTGAATAATTGCTCGGCAAATGCCGAGCAATTTTTTTATCCTTGCGAATGTCTTTTTTTGTCGTTATTTGTTGGAAAATTTTGCGTTGAAATTTGGAACTCTTTTATAAAAAAAGAGTCTATATAAATGAAATCTGATTAAGATTTGGCCAAAAAGGAAATGATAAAAAAATATAAAACTTTTTTCTAATTTAACGGAACTTTTCCATAGAAAACAAAGTCAATATTAGTGAATGAATTGAAAAACAGAAAAATGATTGAAAAATTTACCTTAATTTAGCAGGAATTTTTAAGCAAAGGAAGAATATATTATTAAGTGTGATGTAAATTTTATCCTTGAAAATTTTGACTTTTTGGTATATTATATTAAATAGTCACACTTAAATCCAATAAAGGAAAATTTAACTTAGTCGATGATTTTATTCATCATATATAAATTTTAATTCTCGAGAGGAGGAGAAAATATGGCAAAAGCCAAGAAGATGCTAAGCTTAGCCCTTGCAGCTCTTGTAACAGTTGGCTCAATGGGCTTAGCTCCAGCGAGTGCGGCTACTAAGAAGGTAGATTACTACCAAATCGCACTCACAAACATCAACAAATATTTAAAACCACAATTAACAGCAACTAAGCAATCACAAAGCGAAGAGGATCTTAAGCTTTTACAAAGCTACTACAGATCACTTAAGATCCACATGAGCAAGATAACAGATGCAAAGAAAAAAGCAGCTATCTCAAAGATGCTCATGGAAATAAGCCAAGACATCGTTGCTGTAACAGCACAAGTTAAGGCTCAAATAGTAGCTTCAGATGCTGTTGAAGCATTTGAACTTGCAGCTATTTCAACTCAAGAAGAAATTGCTGCAGCAGAAGCACTTTATGCAAATGCATTAGACAAGGTTCAAGATATAGCTGACAGAACAGTTAGAATGGCTCTAATGAACAGAATCAATGACAAGAAGGCAAAACTTGATGCTGCAAAGAAGGGATTCGAAGATGTAGCAGCTACATTAAAGGCTGCAGAAGATGCAGTTAAGGCTTATGAAGATTTCCAAATCACAAAGTATGAAGAAGTTGCTAAGGCTAAGGAATTAGCAAAGGCAGCTGCAGATGCAGTAGCAAAGGTTGTAGATGCTGATAAGAAGGCAGCTTTAAATACAAGAATAGCTGAACAAGACAAGAAGGTTGCAGCTAAGGAAGCTGAATTAATGCCTGTTAAGGTTGAAGAAGTAAAGCCAGTTGCAGTTAATAAGATAGAAGTTAAATTCAATAAGGCTGTTGATACTGCAAAGGCAGTAGTAAATGTTAAGAAGGGTTCAGCAATTTACTACTCAACAGTTGCATGGTCAGAAGATAAGAAAGTAGCAACTGTAACTACTTATGCTACACTTCTTGAAGGGGAATATACAGTAGAAGTTACTGGTTTAACTGAAACAGCTTTAACATCAGCTGTTAAAGTTGAAGCTCGAAAGGCTACAACAATAGAAATTAAGACTGATAGCGTTGCTAAAGAAAATGGTGCAAAAATTGCTTATGTAATAAAGGATCAATATGGCAATGATATGAATATAACTTCAAATGTTACAGCATTCGCATATAACACAACACAAAATACTTCAGAAAATTTAACAGCAGTTCAAAATAAAAGTGAGTTTGAATTTAGCAGCTTTAGTCAAAATGCAAAGATTGGCGATGTTATAAGAGTTACATTGGTTTATGGTGATTTAACTGTAACAAAGAACATTACATTGATAGAAGCACCATATCCAGCTACTATAACATTTGGAGCACTGACTCTTCCAAATAATAAAGCAAGATTCGAAGTAAGTTCACAAACAACAAATACAGCTACACTATCATTTGCTTTAAAGGATCAATATGGAAACGATTATAAAGGTTCAATAGCTGATATTGAATTTAAATCATCAAATGAAAGTGTTGTAAAGATTACTGAAATTAATGTTCAAGAAGGTAAGATTACATTAGAAGCAGGTCAAACAGCTGGAACAGCATCAATCATTGCAATTTTCAAAAACAAAGCAGGGGTTGTTGTTAGCACACCTGTAACTGTATATGCAGCACCAACAATTAAATCAGTTACAATTGCTCCAATAACAGGTCTTGTTGCTGCTAATGATAAGGCATTTACATTAGACTTAACAGCAGTAGATCAATACGGAGCAGCAGTAAGCAATATAAGTTCAAGTGTTATTACAGTAACTTCAAGTGATTCAAATAAAGCTACTGCACAAATTATTGATAATAAGAATAAACTTGAAATAACACCAAAAGCTGCAGGAACAGTTACAATTACATTAAAGAATGGAAATGATACAGTTGGTTCAATTACCTTTACAATAGAAGAAGCTGCTTATGCTGCAAGAATAGTAGGAATTAAAAACTTTAACACAGTATTAGAACAAGGTGCATCAGTAACATTTACAAAGGATAACTTACAAGTTGTTGACCAATACAATAGGCCATATGCTCTTGCAGATGCAACAGGAATTACAATTGAAGTAAAAGGAACAAATTCAGGTAATGTAACAATAGAAGGCTTAAAGTTTACTGCACCTCAAGATAAAGAAGGAAGCCAAGTATTTACAGTTAAGTTAGCAGGTGCACAAAATTCAATTGATTTAACTATGGAAACAGTTAAATCATCTGCAATAGTTTCATATGAATTAGCACCACTTGGAACAATTTATGCATCAACTGAAACAAAGTATCATAAAGCATTAAGCTTAACTGGAAAGCTTGCAGACGGTAGAGTAGTTGTATTAAAGGATGGAAAGATAACTGCTATAACTTCAAGCAATACAGCTGTGGCTACAATAGCAAATAATATGGTTCAAGGAGTTAAAGCAGGAACTGCTACAATTGCTGCTTGGTCAGGAGCTACTAAGCTTGCTGAAACAACTGTAACAGTTTCAGAGGCTGCACCAGTTGCTACTAAGGTTGAATTTAAGAACCTTGCTGATGAAATAACAGTAGGTGAAGAAGGATATGATTTAAAACAAAACTTAAAAGTTTATGATCAATATGGTGTAGAAATAGATGCAGAAGGATTCTGGACAGTAAGCGATACAAGTGTAGCAAATATAAATAATGGAGTTATTACAAAGGTAAAAGCAGGAAAAGTTGTTGTTGGCTTTGTAACAAAGAACGGTTTAGTTGTTACAAAGGAAGTTGAAATTAAATAATTTGTTCTCTATTGTTACTTTAGGCAGGCATTTTAGTAAAATGCCTGCCTATATTAATGGGTTCTTTGTCAATAGTTGGGGTGGCAAATTTTAGGATGCCCGCCCTCAATAATTTTTAGGGCATTTTTGTGAGATTGAGATTATGTTAAGAAAAATTATTAAAATTGGGGATGACAAAAAGGCCAAGCTAAGGTTGATTTTAGAGAATCTTGCAAGGTTTCTATTTCCCCTCCGAAAAACATTTTTCCACTCAAAAAATCATTTTTCCTTCAATTTTAAAGCGGAAAAGTTGCAGTGATGTAATTTTTCCGCTTTTAATTTTTTTTATTACCTCCCGTAAAATAAAGTGCAAGGGAGGGGATAGGATGAAGGATTTAGTGATAAAGGCAAGATATGATGGGGCAGCAAAGGAGAAGATTTTAAAGAGTTTTGAGCCACTTTTGAAAAAGTGCTGCAGTTTGTATGTGAAAAATTCTTCGGATTTTGATGATGCAATGCAGGAGGGAAGGATTACCATATTAAAGTGCATAAAAAATTACGATGAAGATTTTAATGTTCCCTTTGAGGCTTATGTGAAAAGGGCAGTTATAAATTCTATAAGGGAATATGCAAGGAAAATAAAAGAGCATATTAGTTTAGATGAAGATCTAACTGAAGATGGAGAAGATCTTCATGAAATAATTCCAAGCGAGGTTGACATAGAAAATGAAAGGATAAAAAGAGAAGATATAAAAAGACTATACAACGCTATAAATAATTTAAGCCCTAAGCAAAGAGAGGTTATTTTAGAGCATTTTTTTAATGGAAAATCTATGGTGGAAATTTCAAATAACAGAAGATGCCATTACATGGCTGTTGTAAGGCTTAAAGATAGGGCAATTGAAAAACTAAAAAGGGAATTTAGCAAGGACTAAAAAAATTCAATAATTTTTTGCATTGAAATAAAAATTTTTAGCTTGTTATTGGAAAATTTTGCGATAAATTATGCTTTATTTTTTTGTTAGTTTGGAATATTATTATTCATAAAGGTAATTATGGATATTAATAGAAATTAACATAATTGTTACCATTTTGTTACCATAACGATAGTAAAATTAACTAAATTAAAATTAGAATGTTATGCCATTTAGATTCCTCTAAATGGCTTTAACTTAATATAAAGGGGGTGTTTAAAATTAATTCAATCTTTAATCAAAATAAAGGGAGGGGTTTCATGAAATTTAAAAGATTATTAAGCTATGTTTTATCCTTCTTGCTTATTTTTAGCCTATTTAATTTTAATGTAAAAGCACAAAAAGGAAAGCTAAATATCGACGTAAAGAAATTTGTAAAAGAAAACCTTGTAAATGTTAAGGATGTTGATGAGCAAAGGGCACTTTATCAGAAGTTTGGCGGGGAATTCAATGACAATATAACAGAAAATAAAATTGACGATAAAGATCTTGTTAGAGTTATAGTAGAGCTTCAAGATCCTTCAGCAGTTGAAATAATTAAAAATCAAAAGCTTTCAATGAAGGAGCTTTCAAAGGTTGAAAAGAACGTAGAAAAGAGCCAAGCTGTTGTAATTGAAAAGGCAAAAGCCTATGGTAAGATAAGACATGTTTATAGGAATGTCATTAACGGATTTAGCATGACAGTTGCTTATGGTGAAATTGATGAGCTAAAGAAAATACCAGGGGTTAAAAAGGTTACAGTTGCAAATATTTATTATCCAGACATAAACTATGCAAGGGATATAACAAAGGCAACTCAAGTTTGGCAACAATTTGGCCTTAAAGGCGAAGGCATGGTAGTTGCAATAGTTGATACAGGAATAGATTACAGGCACAAGGATATGAAGCTTACAGATCCAAGTAAGGCAAAACTTAATAAGCAGTTAGTTGAATCATTAGGTGGTCCAGGAAAGTTCTATACTGATAAGGTTCCTTATGGTTATAACTTTGCCGATTTAAACGATGAAGTTATTGATACAACCTCAAGCATGCATGGAATGCACGTTGGTGGAATAGTTGCTGCAAATGGTGACGTTAAAGGTGTTGCACCTGAAGCACAGCTACTTGCAATGAAGGTTTTCTCAAATAACCCAGAATTAAGTGGAGCATATACCGATGACATTGCAGCAGCAATAGATGATTCCGTAAAACATGGTGCTGATGTTATAAACATGAGCTTAGGTTCAACTGCAGGATATATAATGCCTGATGACCCAGAACAAAGGGCAATTAAAAATGCTACAGATGCAGGTGTTGTTGTAGTAGTTTCAGCAGGAAACTCATACTATTCAACATATAGTTATCCAGCATACGCACAGGACCCAGATATTGGTCTTGTTGGTTCCCCAGGGCTTTTCCCAGATACACTTCAGGTTGCATCATCGGAAAATACAATCCAAACACTTCCTGCAATGGACTATAAGGCAGGAGAAGAGCAGGGTGTAATAGGTTATACAACTTCTGAAATAGACCCATACGGCGTCTTAAAAGGAGAATATGAATTAGTTTACTGCGGACTTGGGAGAACTACAGATATTGCAAATCTTGATTTAACTGGAAAAATAGCTTTAATAGAAAGAGGAGAAATATCATTTGTAGAAAAGAAGTTAAACGCACAGGCAAGAGGTGCTATTGGGGTAATTGTATATAACAGCGCAGCTGGTGGAGACACTTATATAAACATGGCAACTGACCCAAGAGTAGTTATTCCTGCAATATTTGTAAAAAGAAGCGATGGATTAAAGCTACTTAATCTCATACAAAAAGGAGTTAAGGTTTCCTTTAAGGGTAAGGTTGCAAGCACGCCAAATGTAAACGCTGGAAGAATGTCTGACTTCTCATCATGGGGACTTGCACCAGACCTTACATTTAAACCAGATATTACTGCGCCAGGAGGACAAATTTACTCAACTGTCAATGATAATTCTTATGAAACGATGAGTGGAACTTCAATGGCGGCTCCCCATGCATCAGGTGCAGTTGCTTTGGTTGTTCAATATCTAAAGCAAAATAGTCCGAATTTATCAGGACGAGAACTTGTTGAAAGGGCAAAGATCCTTTTAACAAACTCAGCTATCCAGCTTTTAGACCCATCAACAAAAACTACACCAAAGCTTCCATATCTTCCAAGAAAACAGGGTGCAGGGCTTATCCAAATAGATAAGGCTCTTAGCACAAAGGCATACGTTGTTGGGGAGGATGGAAAGGCTGTAATATCCCTTAAGGACTTTGAAGGTAATAGGACATTTAAGATAAAAGTAACTAATTTTGGAACTGAGGCTTTGACCTTTAATGTTAGGGATAAATATGGAGTAATGACAAATTTTAAATATGGTCCATACATCTATCCTTATGCAATGCCTTTAACAGGTGCTGCATTAACATTTAGCCAAAATGAAATTACAGTAGATCCAGGTGAGACAAAGGAAATTGAAGTTACTGTTCAAATTCCAGAAACTACATCAAAGAATATATTTGTTGAAGGATTTATTACCCTAGAGAGTGAAAATAACCCAACCCTTACAATTCCTTATGTTGGATTCTACGGAAAGTGGGACGAGCCAAGAATATTAGACTCACCGATGTGGGAAGCAGATACTTATTATGGTGAAACTGCTCTAATCGATGGAGAAGGTTATTACCTCGGGCAAGTTGGAGTAGATAACTATGGAGGGCCAATAATTGACCCAGAAAAGATTTCAATCTCAACTAATGAAGATGCTATGTTTAGAAGCTTACTTCCTGTCCTTTCATTCTTAAGAAATGCAAAGGAATTTAAACTTCAGATATTAGATGAAAATAAAAATCTTTTAAGGGAAGTTGCAACAGATATCAATATAAGAAAGAACTATGCATCATCTTCAACAAGAAAGATTTCTGGAAACTGGCTCTGGGATGGAATGCTCTATGATGTAAAGGGCAACTTCTATCCAGCAAAGGAAGGAAATTATATCTTAAGGGCAATGGCTAAGGTTGACTACAAGGATGCTAAGTGGCAGGAGCTTTTGATCCCATTTAAGGTAGATAATACTTATCCAACATTAAGTGTAAAGGCAAAGAAGATAGATGGTAATTTATTTGAATTCGACTTTACAGGAAGCAAAGATAATGTTGGAATATACCAGTATGTTGTATTTAGAAATGAATATGATCAAAATCCTGTGTTTGTAGAAGGAAGTCAAAGTAAAGTTCAACTTGAATTACCAGGAATTAAAAACGATTGCTTAGTTTTTGCAATAGACTTTGCAGGAAATGTAGCAGGCTCTTTAGTAAAGATAGATAACGATGTTATAAGATTTACTGAAGTTCCAAACTTTGTTTCAAACAATCCAAGCCCCACAGTTAAGTTTGAAGTAAATGAGATGATCAGCAACTTAGTTGATCATTTTGAGGTTGAAGTAATAGACAATTTAACAGGCCAAGCTATTGTTGAAAAGAAGTCAATAGAAACTAGCACAGAATATACAGTTGAAAATTTGCAGGATGGAAACTACACATTAAAGGTTTATGCTTATGATGCAACAGGAAAGGTAATAGGACAAAATGAAACAAGCTTTGTTATCGATACAACAAAGCCAGTTGTTACAATTTTAAATGCAGAAGGAAACGTTGTTGTTAACGATACAAGAGAATATTATGATCTTGAATTTAAAGTAAAAGAGCTAACACCATATAAGGTTTACGTAAACGGACAGCTATTTGATGATAATTATACAGGATATGAATTAAAAGAAAATGTTTATGTATATTCAGTTAAACTAAATGAAGGAGATAATAGGGTTGAAATCAAAGTAGTTGATGAGCTTGGTAATGTAGAAACAAAAGAGGTAGTTATTACAAAAGTGATTGAAAGACCTACGATAATAGTTAATCCAGTTAATGGAGGATATCCTGTTTCAGGAAAGACTGTATTGATTACAGGAAAGGTTATTTATAAACAAGGGGAAAAGATTACAGTTTTAGTTAATGATGAAGTAGCTACAGTAGATGATGAAGGCAACTTTGCGAAGGAAATCACCTTACCTAAATATGGTGTAAATCAAGTTGAAGTATTTGCAAAGGCAAAGGACACAGACAATAGAGTATATGTAGATGTAGTTGCATCACCAATTGTAATTGATAGGTATATCCTTTCAAATTCTTCTGATGTCACATTAAATATTAAACTTTTAGACAAAGATCAGATTGAAAAGATAATAATAAATGGAGAAACAATTACTTCTGAAGACTTAGCTAGCTTACAAGGTGATGTATTAAAGTATGAAGTTAAAGGTTTATTTAAAGGCAACAACTGCATATTCCCTGATATATTTATGAAGGATGAAGTTGTTGTAAACGATCATATCGATGTTGTTGTAGATAAGGATGCACCATCAGTTACAGCAGTTGATGAGTTTGGCAATGCCCTCAAGGATGTTCCACTTTATAATAAAAATACTGTAAGGATTATGGGAACAGTAACTGAAGAAATAAAGTATCTAAAGATTAATGGAGACGATGTGATACTAAATGAAGGGGCCTTCGAAAAGGTATTAACCTTTAATGAAGGACTAAACAGAATAACATTTACATTAGAAGACCTTGCAGGTAATAAGAATGAATATGTATATAAAGTTTACTGCGATACTCAAAAGCCGATAATTGAAATGATTAGTCCAACAAAGGATAGGGTATTAGTTGATGATACATTAGAACTTAAGTTTAAAGCAATAGACAATGTTTATGGATATAGAGTATATGTAAATGGAAACCAAGTTGATACAGTAGAAAGCGAAGTTGGAGATGGCGCAGCTAAGGAACATACAATAAATGTTAATGCTATAGATGGAGAAGGGAAGGTTATAATAAGCGTTGTTGACTATGCAGGAAATGTAGCGGTTAAAGAAATTACAACTTATAAGAATATCCAAAAGCCAGTTATACTTGAGGATGGGTATTTTGATAGGGCTTTGGCAGAGGATGTTGTAGTTGCTATAGCATATCCAAAGGAAAACACATTTGAATTACAAAATATTAAATATGGTGAATTACAACTTGAAAAAGACAAGGATTATGTTGTTGATAATGGTCAAATAATTTTAAAGAAGGAATTCTTAAAACAAATGACAAAGGGAGAAAATGAATTTAAGTTAATATTTAACAACGATTATGAATTATCATATAAAGTCGTTGTAGTTGATGCTAGATCAAATAATACTAACTTAAGTTCTATATCCATTAATGGAAAAGCATTAGAAGGATTCAATCCAGAAAAATTTGAATATGTTTATGAAGTAAATCCATTTAAGACTTATACAGTAACAGCTCAGGCTGCAGACGAAAAAGCAAAAGTTGAAATTACGCAAGCAGATTCTATAGAAGGTGAAGCTATAATTAAGGTAATAGCAGAAGATGAAACAGAAGCAGTTTACAAGATCAAGTTCATCATTCCAATACAGCTTACTGTAGAGGATAAAGAATTCAAAGCAGGAGAAGATGCAAAGGTTATTGTAAAAGCAAAAAATAATGGTGTTAATATTAAGACAGTTACATTAATAGTAGGAGTATATGATAAGAACGGAAAACTTGTTCATCTTGTATTTGGAAACTATAATGTAAAACCAGATGAAACAATAGACATGGGTGCTAACTTGTCAACAAAGGCAGAATACAAGGATTACACATTAAAGGTATTTGTATGGGATAATGAAAATGACATGAACCCACTATCAAAGGTATTAGAATATAAAATCAAATGATTGGAAGGTCTCCTTCCAATCATTTGATAATTTAAAAAGGAGGCTTTGGGATGAAAAGAAGGCTGTTCCCCATTTTCCTAATGGTTGCATTTTTAATTTCTAATTTATTTTTGAAAAGTGCAGCTGCAGCACAAACTAAGGTAAATATTACAGGGTTAAATCAGGAGTATGTCCAGGGATCTTCGCCTACGCTTTACTTAACAACTACGGGTGTTAAAGGTAATGTTATATATAATGTCTTATTAGTGGATTTAGTTTCCGGGAAAAAGATCGATTTAACGAAAGGATATTCAAAACCAATAAAAAGCAATATAAAATATTCAGTTAAACTACCAAAATTAGACAATGGATATTATAGGGTATTTGCCTATGTAAAGGGTGAAAAGAGTAAGACCAAATATGATGGTTATGCTTATAAACAATTTATGGTTTTTGTTAATGGATTAAACTTATCAAAGGCAGGGTCTTATGGTTCGAATAATGAAAGATATCTTCAAACAGTAAAGGGCAGCGTAAATATCACTGGAGATAATATCGTTTATAAAAATTCTATTGTTAATAAAGATATATTTATAATTGGAGATAATGCAACGCTAGAAAATATCAAGATTAAAGGGAAACTTGTATTAGATCCAGGATCAAATGGAAAGGTTTTTCTAAATAATGTTGATGCAAAGGATATTGAAGTTTTATCTGGTGCTAGTGATAGCATATATATGAACAGTGTTAAAACTGATGAACTAAAGATAAAAACAAAAGATAAAGTAAGAATAGTAATGAATAATACAACAAGTATAAATAATATATATGTTGAAGGAGAATCAATTTTAGAGAACGATAATGCTAATTTAAATAATATTGATATTAATCTTAATGAAAATAAGGCTGTTGAGTTTAGAGGAAATTTTGAAACTAAAATAAATATATCTAGTAGCGCTTATATAAAAGTTTCAGAAAACTCATCTTTAAAAGAAGTTAATATAATGCCACAAGGGGACAAGGCGAATGTTGTAATTTATGGAAATATAAAGAATTTATTAATCTCAAAAGATTCTACTGTTGAAATAAAAGGTAGCAGCAAAATTGAAGATTCTATAATAGTCGAAGCAAATGCGAATATAAAGTCAGAAAAAGATGTTAAAATTAATAAAGTTCAAATTACTGGAGAGAGTAAAAATATTAAATTAGAAGCGAAGATAGAAACTTTAGAAATAAAAGCTAACTCTAAAGTTGAGCTTAGTAAAGCAGTCATTAACACTCTGGTTGCGACATCAAAGGGAGAATTGCTAACAGATAAAGAAACAAAAGTAGAAAACATAGAAGGGAGCAAAAAGGATGAAATAAAGATAAGTGGTGAAGGGCAAATTGGAAAGAAGGACGATAATCAAACAAATGGGAATAATACAGGAACAAATACTGGTGGCTCAACAATTGAACCGATTATAGTCCCTGTTTCTTCTATTGATTTTGATGAAGTTCTTGTTGTTTTAAATAAGAATGAAGAAGTAAATCTTAATTATGCTGTTCTACCTTTAAGTGCTACAGATAAAAGACTTATATGGGAATCAGACAATACAAATATATTAATTGCTAATAACGGAAAGATTAGTGCAAGAGCATTAGGAGAAGCATATATAACAGCAAAGACTATTGACCAGAAAGTAAAAAAGACAATTAAAGTTAAAGTTGTAGATTCTGGTATATCGCTTATTGTTAAAAGAGAATCCGAAAAGATTTCATTCTTAATTAAAAGCGTTTATGATAATGATGTAATAACTATGAAGGTTCTTCAAAATGGGAACATAAAGTATCTTGATCAAATACAAGCAGGAAACAATTATACTAAGATTTCTACTGTTTTAGATAAGGGACAATATACTATTTATATAAAAGGCACTAATTCAGAGATTTTATCAATTCCATTTGAATATTAATGGTTGCATTTTAGATGCTTAAAGGGTGGAAGATAAATCCCACCCTTTTTATCCCTTTAAATTTTTAAAGATTATTTGGAAGGTGGGGGAAAATGAAAATTAAAAGCAAAAAGACTATTTCACTGCTCCTTTCAATGTTTTTAATTGTTGCAAATTTTAACTTTGTTTTTCCTAAAAAAGTCTTTGCCCAAACAGGTCCAGAACTTTTAATCACAGAGATTATGGTAAGGGCACAATCAGGGACAGACCCCTATGAATTCATTGAAGTTTACAACAACACAAATGTCCCAATTGATATTAAGGATTATAAGTTTAATTATCCTTCATCTGACATCGATGTTTCAAAGATAATACAGCCTAAAGGGGTATTGGTAATTTGTTCAACTAGCACAACTACACTGTCTGATTTCAATGCGTTTTATGGAACAAATTTAACAGAAGATCAATTTGTAAACTTTAAGGTAACAGCAGGAATAAGCAATACTCCACCAAAAACAATTGTTCTTGAAAAGGATACAGGGGAAGAAGTATGTAGGGCAACATATAATTCCGGAGATTTTGATATAAAACTCAGCACAACATATAAATATCCAGAAACAGGCATTGACATGATTTTACTTGGACAAAAACAACAACCGACACCAGGCTTTGTTTCTCCAAACCAAGTTCCATTAGATCAAAATTCAGATACACAGGCACCAACAATTACACACACACCTATTACAGAGGCGGATAACACGAATGACCTAATAATAAGTGCGAATATTACAGATGATGCTCAAATATTAAGTGCAAAGGTATACTACAGAAAAGTTGGAGAAACTGCATATAAGAATATAACCATGCAAAAGAATAACGATTTATACACTGTTGTTATTCCAAAATCAGAGCTTTCAACGCAAGGTATCGAGTATTATATAGAGGCAAGTGACGGAATAAATACTGTAACTTATCCAAGCGATATAAATAATCCTTTAAAGGTAGTTATTAAAGAAGTTGATAATGTTCAGCCTAAGGCATCTATTATATCACCGCAAAGTGGTGAGTGGATTGAAAATAAAAGGCCACTAATAAGTGCAACAATTGAGGATAGCAGTGGATTAGATTTAACTACTTTAAAAATATATTTAGATAATGCAGATGTTACTGACAAGGCAAATTTAACCTATGAGGACGTTGAACCTAAAAAATTTATTAAATTAGAATATAATCCAGCGGAAGATTTAGCTGAAGGAGAACATGTAGTAAGAATATTTATAAGGGATTTGTCTTCTTTAAAAAATGCTTCTGATTTTACTTGGAATTTTTATATTGGTCAAGAAACCTATAATTTATACTTCGGTCAAATTCATGCCCATACGAACTATTCAGACGGGTTAGGGACTCCAGAAGAGGCATATGATTATGCTAAAAATGTTGCAAAGGCAGACTTTTTTGCAATAACTGATCACTCTAATTCATTTGATAATGACACGCAAGCTACTATTCTTGATGGTTCAGCAAGCAGTGAATGGAGACAGCTCCATCAAATAGCAGACCAGTATAATGAGGATGGAAAATTTGTAGCAATAGCTGCATATGAAATGACCTGGAGCGGTTCGACAGGTGGTTGGGGGCATATTAACACCTTTAATACTCCAGGATTTTTATCAAGAAACAGCAGAATAAACAATAAGGCAGTTGACCTTAAGATGTATTACGATGAACTTAAAAAGGTTCCTCAATCTATATCTCAATTTAATCATCCTGGTCCAACTTATGGTGATTTTGCAGATTTTGGATATTATGATCCAGATATAGATAAATTAATAACCTTGATTGAAGTCGGAAACGGGGAAGGAGCAGTAAGATCAAGCGGTTATTTCCCAAGCTATGAATTCTATACAAGAGCCCTTGATAAGGGGTGGCATCTTGCACCTACAAACAATCAGGATAACCACAAAGGAAATTGGATATTAGCTAATACAGCAAGAACAGTAGCACTAGCAAAGAATTTAACAAGGGATGATATCTATGATGCCTTTAGAAATATGCGTGTTTATGCAACAGAAGACAATAATTTAAGGATAGTTTATAAGGTAAATAATAAATATATGGGGACAATTTTAAACAATCCCGATAAGCTAAATTTTAACATTAGCATTCAGGACCCTGATTTAAATGATAAAATTGGCAAGGTATCAATTATAGCGAACGGAGGAATAGTAGTTACATCAAAATATTTTGATTCAAACACTGCAGAGTGGAATTTTACTTTAAATCCAGAATACAGTTATTACTATGTTAGAGTAGATCAAGAGGATTTAGATATTGCTGTTACGGCACCGGTTTGGACTTCAGATGTTGTTCCTGTTGGTTTATCATCGGTTAAATCAAATTTAAAACTTGCTGAAACTAATAAACCTGTGACAATTGATGCGGTAGTTTATAATAATTCATCTACACCAATTTCAAATGTTAAAGTTGAATTTTATAGGGATGAGATAAAGGACGAAAATAAAATTGATGAAAGGATTATTACAAATTTAAATGCTGGCTCAACAGGATTAGCAAGCATCAATTGGACATCTAGCCAGGAAGGCAAATACACAATTTATGCAAAAGCCACGATAAATTATGGTGGAGTAGATAAAACATTCACATCTAGCACTGTAGTTGAGTTTATTGCACCAGAAAATGCTGTAAAGGTAGTAATCGATGCAGGACATTATAATCAATATGTAAGTGGAGATTACAAAGGAAAAGTTACGAAGTTTAAGTCTATGTTAGAGGATAGAAAGGTAATAGTTTACGAAGATTATGATGGATTAACTGATTCTGACTTAGAAGGAGTTAGGTTATTAGTATTGACAGATCCTCAAAGCAAGGATAACGCAAGTTATAATCTTTACAAGTCAAATTATACGGATGCAGAGATAGAGGCTATTAAAAGATTTGTTCAAAATGGGGGATCAGTAATTATTACATCAAGGGCAGACTATAATGACATAGGAGTTAATGACCCATCTTATCAAAATGCAAACCAGGGCAATAGAGTCCTTGAGGCAATAGGCTCTAACTTGAGATTTAATGATGATGAAGTAATAGACAATGTAAACAACAACGGTCAAAACTACAGATTGTTATTTAATAGGTATGTATCAGATAAGTTTAATTTAACAAAGAATGTATCCCAGGATCAGCTTTATAGCTTTTTTAGTGGATGTTCAGTAATACCGAAGGATAACGCTGACCTTACAAATGTTGATTTTGTTGTAAAGGGCCATGACACGACAGAGATTTTGGATTCAGACAAACAAAACGATGCAAAACCAGTTCAAAAGGGAGAGGTTTATGTTCTTGCAGCAGAAAAACTAACCTCAGGTGCAAAGTTGATAGTTGCAGGTTCAACCTTCTTCTCTGATTTTGAAATGACCGGGGATAATCAATATGCTAATGTTCCAATAACTGAAAATATTTTGGATTGGATTCTTGCTGGTGAGAAAGTAATTACACCTATATTAGAAGTAAGAAAAGACATAAATAATGATAATATTCCAGACAATTTAGGCAAGATATTTACTGTAGAAGGCTATGTAACAGCAGAATCTGCTTCGATGGGCAATAGACACTCCTTCTTTGATGTTATATATGTTCAAGACGAAACGGGAGGAATAACTGTATTTGGAGTTTCAACAAGGCAAATACCTCTTGGGGTAAAGGTTAGAGTTACTGGAAAAGTTGATCAATATATGGGAGATACAGAACTTCAGATTTCAAATGAATTGAAGGATATAGAAATAATAGATCCAAATCCAATAAATGTTGAACCTAAGTTAATGTCAACTAGGGAGGCTATGCTCGAGGAAAACGAAGGATGGCTTGTGAAGGTAGAAGGAACGGTTACAAGAATAGTTGGACAAAATATATTCTTAGATGATGGTTCAGGAGAAGCAAGGGTATATGTAGAAGGATATATTGCAGGAGATGTAGGAAGCGAAGCAGGAAAATGGGATGAGAGGATTAAAATTGGAAGCAAGATAAGCGCTGTAGGATTAGCATCAGAGGATGCAGAAGGTCACAGAATAAGGGTAAGAAATACGGCAGAAATAGTATTGTTAGATCCTGTAATATTTAGTATAACAAAAGCAATAGTAGCAAATGATGCAGAAGTTGAAGTTAATATCAATATAAACAATGTTCCAAAGGGAGGAATATCAGCCCTTGATTTCAAGTTTACCTTTGATAATTCTAAGTTTATTTTTATAACCTTAGAAAGAGGAGAAGTTGTAAAGGATGAAAGAGATTTTGATTATACCGTAAAGGATAATATTATAACGATATTGTTTGCAGATGAATCATTGGATGATTCAAGAAAGATAACAAGAGATGGTAGCTTAGTAAAGATAAAATTAAAAGTATTAGATAATACAAAACTTGGGGTATTTCCATTGCTGATAAGTCAAGTAGGTGATGTAGTAACGGGTAATTTACAAAAATGCCATTATAGCGTAGAAAATGGATATTTAGATATATTTAAATATGGAGATACAAACGGAGATGGAAGGGTAGATTCTAGCGATTATATATCAATTAAAGCATTTATATTAGGAAGAATTACAGGATTTAATTTTAAACATGGTCTACTAGCAGCAGACGTTAACTTAGATGAACAAATTACCTCACTTGATTATATGATTATTAAGAAATATATTTTGGGTAAATTAAATAAGCTGCCGTTTTGATTTAAGGGTAGGTTAATCCTACCCTTAAAACTTGTTCAAATGCAAAATTTTTACTTGTAAAAAAATAAAAATTCTAATAAAATTTACTTAGGAAAATATTACTAAAAATCATAAAATTTCTTAAATTTAGGAGGAGGGGTAAATTTGAACAAAAAATTGTTGCCTTTAATTTTAGTCTTTTTGATGATTTTTAACTTATTTTCTTTTACTGCATCGACTGTTAAAGCTAACTCAGTTGATGGAAATGTAGTTCTTATTTTGGATGATCCTAACAATGAACAAATTGTTTATACAACATATCCATTTTTTACAATAGCCTATAGACAATATATGTCTAATGGGGATTATTATTATAAATTTTATAATGCAAGAGTTGACGTTGAAAATACACCTGAAGGAAAGAAAATAGTGATAAGCAATTTGGATTGGAATTTATATGATAAGATTTATATTGCTTTTACAACTAATAAATATTTATTTTATAGAACAATTGATAAAAATGAAATAGATAATGAAATACACATAGCTCCTGATGATACTTATGTTCAGCCAAATGTTAATATTGAATTTGCTGATGATAGTTTAATGGTAGATTATTATAATTACAGCACATATGATGAAAATAGAAAGCCTTTATATTTAGCTCATAGTAAAGCAAATGTTATGATTCCACAAGGAATATATAATTTAGAAGTTGTAGGAAAAGATAATCAGTATGGATATTTTCTAGAAAAATCAAATATTAGTATATCAAATGATAATAAGGATTTTATTTTTTCACGAGATGAGTATGCACTTGTTAATGTTAATTTAAATAATACTTTAAACAAGGAATTATGGTTAGAAACAGTAGCACAACTAAGTAATAAATTTTATATTACACCTATGTTGAGGTTAAAAAACGGGTCAACAACTTATAATAACATATATTTAAACAAACAATTTGAGGGAAGAGCTGTATTTAGAGTTTTTTCGAATGATTATTATTTGGACTATAATTTATATAATATTAATTTTAACAATGTTGACAATGTAAATTTAGGAACCCAATTAAAAACGCAGATAAGCTTAACAAAATCAATTTATTCTCCAAACGATTTTTTAAGAGGTGAACAGTTAAAGCTTGTTGATGAATATGGAAATAAAGTTACAATTAAAGATTTTGAAGCACCTGTTTATGGAAAACTTGATTTTAAGGATGTTAATGGTAATATAACTACTGTTAATAATATTGATCTTTTTTGGCCTAATGTGTCTTTATCGCAATTTAAAGGAACATATGAAATAAAATTCTATTTAGACTATAACAAAGTTCCTATTGATTTTGATACTAAAATTATTAACATCTCTGATGAGGGTGCAAAAGTTGATGATGTTAATGTTACTGTTGACAAAACAATAATCAAAGTAGGAGAAGAAACAGAAGTAACGATAACAGCAAAGAATGGAGATAAACCACTTGCAAATGAATACATAAGACTAGAAGGTGCAGGGATTAATGTAGAAGGATATACTAATGGAGAAGGAAAGTTTGTTGCAAGAATTAAACCACAATGGAGCGAAAAGATAAGAATAAATATAGCTAACAAATGGTTCTATAATAAATTATTAGCAAAACGTGATGACCAAGCAATACTTGAAGCTGTATTGAAAGATAGGGATGGAAACTATGTAAATGATATTTATTTAAGCTTATTTGGTGAACATCACGGATCAGGGGAAGCTGGAGATGGAGATATAGTAAGAAGCATATTAAATCCAGGACAATATAAAGCAATATTATCTTCATATAAAGGATATTATCTAGTAAAGAATATTGAATTAAATCCAGGGGAATATAAAAGGATAGAATTCGATGCAAATGAGGGTGTAGAAGTAACATTAAAGGCAAACTATATGCACCAAGCTTTTGCAAATGCTGAGGTAAAAATAAAGACAAATGACAAGTATAATGATTGGGGAGACCACCTAGGACGAACAGATTTAAATGGAGAGAGAAAAATTATAATAACTCCAGGAACATATGATGTAATATTTGAGAGATGGGATGGAGAAAGAGTCAAATTAACTGATGAAACAACTGTTGATGGTAATATAAATTTACTAACGTTTAATTGGGATGAGACAAATACAGGAAAAATAAATATTACATCTGACATTTATGCAGCAGGGTATAATATTGAGTCTATAAATTTGAACGATACAGAATACTATTTCTTTAATAATAATTCTTGGATAACAAATGCTGGAAATTATAATATTACAAGAATAATGGTAAGAAATAATACATTAAACGAATGGTATATATTTGAACCAATTGAAGAAAAGCAGCTTACACTCAATCCTGGAGAAAGTAACAATATAAATATAGAACTTAATGAAAAATCTTGTGAATTAAGGCTTGATAAAGAAACAATAAATGCAGGGCAAGCTGTAATTGGAAGTGTAGATATATTAACAAATGATGGTTATTTGTTAAACCATGTTAATTCAAATGGAAATGAATATTACTTAGTAGATGTATCTTTAGAAAAGCCTAACGGAGAAATAATAGACTATGGTAAGAGATACTTTAAAGATATTTATATTTGGATACCACCATATTTTGAAAGTGGAACATATAAGTTAATAGTAAAAGGTTATTTTGGTAGTCTTTACGGAGAAAAGCAATTTATAAAGGAAATAAACATTGAAGGCGGGTTCAATACGGTTCCAGGAATACCATATAATGTAGTCCCAGTAGTTGATAATGATAAAGTAGTAATAACATGGGATCACGAATTTGGAGCAGAAGGTTATAGAATATACAGATCAGAATCAGTAGATGGAAAATATGAATTAATTGGAGAAATTGTTGATGACCCAAATATTGCTCCAACATTTATAGATGAAAATGTTGAACCTGGTAAGACTTATTATTATAAGATTACATCCATAAACAGATTTGGGGAAGGAGACCCATGTGATCCCGTTTCAATAACTATTCCAACTCAGCAGAACAACGAGATTAAATATGGAGATGTAAACAATGATGGAGTAGTCAATTCTATGGATTATAGCCTTATAAAGAGATTTATACTTAATAAAGTTATATTAACACAAGAACAAATTAAAGTTGCTGATGTTGATGGAGATGGTTCAGTGACATCATTAGACTATTCACTAGTAAAGAGATATATATTAGGTAAAATAGCAAAATTCCCAGTTGAGGAATAATGATTATTTACAATATTGACAGGACTATTATGTCCTGTCTTTTTTTGTTGAATTTAGGGAATTAAATACAATTGAATGAATTAAATGGTTATGTTAGCATAAAATTGAAAAGTGAATTTTGTTTAAAAAGAGGAGGGGGAACATGCGAAGAAAATTTGCCACGTTTTTATTTATTGTTTTCATTTTACAGTTAATTTTTTATATGCCTATTTATAAGGTAAAAGCTGAACTTAACAACAGCCCTTATAAATATGATAAAAAGGGTTATTTCTATGTTGATGAAAATTCGTTGAACAATGATCTAGAAAATGTAAATTTAACTTCAGAAGTAAACACTAATGCATCAATAACATTTGTTATCGATGACCCTGAACATGTTATGTGGATTGATGAAGATATTAGGGCATTTTATAGAAGTTATTATGATAGTGGAAGAAATTATAATTATATACAATATTGGCAGCTAAATAAACAAATTACTCAAACTGAAACTGGATGGGAAATAAGATTATATAATTTAGATTGGGAGAATGTTAGTTTTTATTATGTTAACATTAGAACATCGATGTATCTTTTTAATTTTAAAATAACCAATAATGATGTTGGTAAAACCATTAAAATTTCTGCTGACGATACATACTTTGAGCCTGTTGTAAATATTGAAGGTGTATCTGAATTAGAACTAAACGGTATTAATTTAAGCTATAATGATGAAAATGGCAAACCCATTTATGCGGGATTCTGGCTCCCAGGAATTAAAATATCTGCAAAAAAATATAATGTGCAGATATTAGCATACAGTGAAAATGATGGGTTTTTTATAAATAAAAATAATGTTGAACTGTCTAATACAAATAATATTATTAATATTAATAACGGAGAAATAGCAAAATTAATTGTTAAAACTAATGATTCAAACAATTTAAATTTAATACCAAGATATTTTCGGGTAAGCAACAATTTTTATTCAACTTATGGATTAAATTTGAACTATAAAGGGAAAACATATGATTCTGTTTATGTAAGTAAGAATAGTTCATTGGATGTTTCACTTTCAGCTACAACACAAGACAATTGGTGGCTAGAATATAGAACAACATTAATTGCATCAGATAATGAGAACTATTTTAATATTGGGGCTCAATTTTCTACGCAAATAAGCATTCAATTTGGTAGAATTTACAAACCAGGAGATTATCTTTATAATGAATTGTATATCAGTGATGAATTTGGTAATAAAGTATGGATAAATTCACCATATGGTGGAGATTTGAAAGGAAAGTTAGAGTTTTATAAAGAAAATAATGAATTTGTTATTTCTACTGATGCAAGGATAAATGGATATCCAGTGGCAATACTTCCTGATTTAACTGGGACATTTAATTTGGTTTTTAGAGTAGAAGGCTTGCCTTTTGAAGTAAAACCTAGTATAGGCAAAATAAATATAGGTATTTATTCTGAAAAGCCAGGGATACCGTATAATTTCAAAGTCTTCCCATTAACTCAAAATTCAATAGGCTTAACATGGTCTAGAACAGAACGAGCAGATAGATATAACATATATAGAGCTGAAAGCATAGATGGTGAATATTCAAAAATTGCAAGCTTACCAGAGAGAAATGATATGCTTGGAAATTACAAAAATTTCATTGATCAAGGCCTTGAAAAAAACAAGATATACTATTATAAGATATCAGCAGAAAATAATGCAGGAGAAACCTTTACACAAGTTCTGTCGGGTTCTGTTTTTAATAATTATGATAATTTCATTACTTTTACAATAAATGACCCAAATAATGAACAATTTATTAATTTAAATGATATCAGAATAATTGCTAAAACATACTATAGTAGTAATGGTTACTATTATAATAATTATACCTGGGACAGTAATGTAGGAGTGATAGTAGAAAAGATTGATTCAAAATGGAAAGTTACAATAAGTAATTTAGATTGGCAAAAAAATAGTGAATATAAAATTTTAATTGGAACTTTAAAATATATTTTTATAGAATCTATTAATAAAAACGATATAAATAAAGAAATATCATTAATCCCTGATGAAGGCTATATAAATCCACATATTAATATAAGCTTTGCTGACAATTCTATTAATTTAGATAGAATATCAATAACTCCAATTGATGAAAACGGGGTGTCTATGTATTTTGATGCTACGGCATTACCTTCAACATTAATGCCATCAGGGAATTATTGTATAAAAGTTTTGGCTTATGACAATAATTATGCATATAATCTAACAAAACAAAATGTAAATTTAAATTATGAGAATAATATTATTAATTTTGATGAAGAGAATGTAAAATTGATTAAAATTAATCTTAATGATTCAACTGGCCAGAATTTGCTGCTAGATTATTTTTATACATATAATAATATACATTCTTCTTATCCGATTTGGATTAACAATTATAATAAAATGTATAACTTGATATATGTTTCCAAAGATGATAATCAGTTTGGAGTGGGTATAAGAAATGCTGATTATAGTTTAAGAATATATTATAGAGTTCAAAGTGAATCTGATACACTAAATTTAGGGACTCAATTTAGTGCTGAGATAAATCTTAATAAGACTAATTATGAAACAGGCGAATATTTGTATAATGCTTATTTTGGAGTAAAAGATGAATTCGGGAATAGAATAAATTGGATACGTGCATCTAATAATGAAGCAAAAGGATTAATTGAAATTAAAAAGGATGGTTCAACTACTTGGAACTCTACACTTTATAATATAAGCTGCTATCCTTCTATTCAGCTTCCGAGCTCTAAAGGGACTTATGAGTTAAAATACAGCATAATAGATAGTCCTATTTCAATATCGCCAGCTATTAAATCTATTACAATTGACCAAGGTAGCGAACCAGCAAATAATCCATCACCAATATTTAATATTAAGGCATTTACATTTAAAGATAAATCTATTGCTATTACTTGGAATAGCACCGATTATTCATCACTTTTTAGAATTTATCGTGCTGAAAACCAAAACGGGCCATTTACTTTAATAGGAGAAGCCAATACTAATGAGTTTATAGATAGAAATGTTGATTCTGGGAAGACGTATTGGTATAAAATTACTCAAATTAAAAATGGAATTGAGAGCCTACCATCAAATATAGTTAATGCAAAAGCAGAAGAAAATTACAATAATTATGTTGAATTAGTTTTAGATGATGAAAATTATTCACAGTATTTAATGGAGCTTAGAGTTTTATATAAACTATATTTTGGTAATGAATATAAATATGGAGTTCTATTTGACAAAAATGTATTAACTGAGAACAATGGAAATGAATTCAAAATAACAGTTTGTAATTTTGATTGGAGTAAAGCAGATAAATTCTATGTAAACTTCAGCACAAATAAATATGTGTTTAGTAAGGAAATTACGAGGGATGATTTAGGCAAAACAATAAAACTTTCAGCAGATGAAACTTATTTTATTCCTCAGATAAATATTAATTTTGGAGGAGAAAATAAAAGGATTGAAGGAATCAATCTTAACTTAGTTGATGAAAATGGGGTTTTAAGAAATTACAGTGGCCTTGTTCAATCAGGAGTGGCTATGCCTGCTGGTAAATACAGTATTCAAGTTTTAGCAAAGGATGGACAAAATGCATATTTCTTGATTAAGGAAAACATTGACCTAGATAAAAATAACAATACAATTAATTTTGAACAGGATGAGGCAGGGTTAGTTAATATAAATTTAAATGATACAGCTAATATGAATGCAAGACTTAGATATTTCAAAGTCGTAGATCCAAAGTTTGATGTAATTCCATGGATTACTTTACAAGATAAAGGTTTAACTTATTCTTCTGTTTATATAACTAAAGGATTAAATCAAAACATAACAATAGAAACAGTATCTGGTAACAATTATGCATTTGATTATGGAATTACTATAAACGAAGTAGCTGATGTTCAAGATGTTTATTTAGGGACTAATATTTACAGCAATATACATCTAATTAAAACTGTTTTTGAACCAAATGAAATTTTAGATAGCAATGTTTTTACAGTTGAAGATCAGTATGAAAATAGAATAATGAAAATTATTAGACCGGACGGATCAAGTGTTGGAACTAATATTGAATATTCGCAGACTGATATCTATCAAGGCACAGAATTAACATATAAGTTACATGTTAATACCTTAAATTATGGTTATATTAATGTTCCTAACTTTAGTGGCAATTTAAATGGATATTATTTATTGAAATTTACGTTAGATGATTCAAATATACCGTATTCCTATTATTCTACAAAAATTGGAATACTGGATTGGCAAGAAATACTTGAGACTGTAAAAAATCTAGAGGCAACACCCCTTAATTCAAAGCAAATAGCACTTGAATGGCTTCCATTGGTTGGTGCTGATAGCTACAACATATACCGTTCTGAAGCAGAAGCTGGGGAATATGTTTTTATAGGAAACACACAAGACAATGTCTTTATTGATAGTAACCTCCAGTCTGAAAAGACATATTATTATAAAGTATCAGGGGTTTGCGAAAGAGGAGAGGGGTATCCTTCAAATATAGTTTCTGCAACCACTTTGGGAAGTGATAATACAATTGTTCTTTCTATTGATAATAATTTTACAAATGAGCTTAATAATGCACATGTAACAATCTATTATAAGAAGATTGATGGAAATGATTATACTTATGAAAAAGAAAACGCAGTAATATTGGTAGATAAAGTCAATGGTAAGTTGAAGATATATGTAAATTCATTAGATTGGAACAAGTCACCTGAATACTATCTAGTTATAAATAATGAAGATAACGTTTATTATAGTGTTGTTAAAAAGACTGATATAGGTAATGAAATTGTATTAGGAAATGGATTGGTCCCACAGGTTAACATCGCATTTGCAAACCAAGATTTGAATATTGAACTTATTAACTTGAGTTTGTTAGATAGTAACAATAAGGCTATTTATGTAGGAAGAATTAATCCTAATGCAATGATAGCTTCAGGAAAATATACATTACAAGTCATTGCAAAAGATTCGTCTAATATATACTACTTAACAAAAGATGAAATAGAATTGAATCAACAAAACAATATAATTAACTTTGAAAGAGTAGATACAACGGAACTAACAAATTATCCTATTTGTAAAATGGAAGAAAACAATAGTAATTTTGAAACCAATTGGTCTGTTTACCTAAATGACGAAGAAAATCTAGGGAAAAAACTATTTGTAAGCAAAGCTCAATGGAGAGAATTTAACTTTGATGAAGGTTCAATATCACATTTAATTAAAATGAATCTATTAGAAGATACAAAAGAAGTTAATTATGACTATAACTATTATCCAAAATTAGAGCTGATAAAAGAAATATATAACATAGGCGAAGTTTTATCTGATGAATTGCTTGTAACAGATTCTTATGGGAACATTGTTAGAGGAGATATACCTTATATTAGTGCTGGATTAGAACTAACTAATGAAAGACAAGAGGTAATTAATATTCCGATTTCTAATGTTATGTATCCAGAAGTAATGCTTCAATATCCCTCAGGGAGATATACTCTAAAATTCTACTATGAGACTGAAAATGGCAAAATATACTCAAATGCTGGAACTATAGTATTAATTGAGTTTAAATATGGGGATTTAGATTCGGATGGAAAGGTTACATCATTAGATTATCTAAAACTTAAAGCACATATTTTAGGTAAAATATTATTAGATCAAAACGCCATAAAAGCTGCAGACGTGAATGGTGATGGTATAATTACATCTATAGATTATGCTTTAATAAAGAGATTTATACTAGGCAAAATAACGAAGTTTCCAGTAGAATAAGGAAGTATATGGATTAAAGGATTTTCCTCTCCAACATTAATAATAGAACATAAAAAATACCGATATCCTTATAGGATATCGGTATAATTTTTTATTCTAATGGCAAATTAGAAATCTTGCCCAGGATGAATTTCTTGATAGCAATATAGTCTAGTGAAGTTATCTCGTTATCTAAATTTATATCGGCTGCAATAAATCCATGAACATAGTTAAATTGATTTATTCTTTTTAGGATATAATTTTTGACTGTTATATAGTCATCTGAAGCAACTTTTCCATCACCATTTACATCACCATATTTAAATATATCAATATAACCATTTGTTGTAGAATAATTATATTTAGTCAATGATGGTGATACGAAATTACCAACCTTAATAACTTCTATAGGTATTTTTCCTACAAAGTTAGTATCTAATACTTTAAATGTTATTTTAGCAAAGGTTCCATTTTCTTTAATGATTCTGCTATCATTTACTGATTCATCTGCAAATAAGAAGACAATTTGGTTATTGTCTATTTGATAGTCTAGGTCCCTTGCATCGTTTATTATTTCTCCTGGAGTGATGCTTATAACTTGAAGTCTATTTTTGTCATAGGAGAGTATAAAGTCAGCTGCTAAAATTCCCTTTGCAGGAACATTGTTTATATTAATCAATACGTCTAAAGTTTTATTTACTGCTGTAAGGTGATTTGTTATAGCTAAAGAAACTGGCTGTTCTTCATTTGATTCAACGGTAATTTCACATGAAGCAGTATAGTTTCCATCTATTGTTGTTGCAGTAATGGTAGCATTCCCAACTCCTATAGCTGTGATTAATCCGCTTTCATTTACAGTTGCTACAGATTCATTGCTACTTGACCAGACTACTCTCTTATCTGTAGCATTAACTGGCTGAATATTAGCAGTTAATAAGAATTTATCACCGATTTTTAATGTTTTACTATTTAAATTTAAGCTAATGCCAGTAACATTAATGGGCTCAACATTAACTTCACACGAAGCGGTGTATCCTCCATCTACTGTTCTTGCAATGATTGTAGCGTTGCCAACTGCCTTTGCAATAACTCTTCCCTGCCAGTCAACAGATGCAACAGCATTATTGCTTGATTCCCAGGTAACTGTTTTGTTTGATGCATCTTCAGGTGTTATAATAGGATTAATAATGAAACTCTCTCCAACTTTAAGAGTTTTGCTTGTAATATCAAGTGAGATACCAGTAACATTTATTGTTGGTTTTACAATTACTTCACAAGAGTCAGTAAAGCCGCCATCTACTGTTGTAGCTGTTATTGTTGCAGTTCCAACATCAACTGCAGTAACTTTTCCATTTTCATCAACTACTGCAACGTTTGGATTACTGCTAGACCAAATTATTGATTTGTTAGTTGCATTTGTAGGAATAATATTAGCTATGAGATTAAAGCTATCTCCTACAATTATTGTTTTACTATTGGTATTTAATTTTACTCCAGATACACTTATAGGAGATAAACTATCTTCTTTGAATATTGCTAAAACAGCATCACCATAACCAAGATTTAACCCTTTCAAATTACCGTCGAAAGAAGTTGAATACCCAGCTACTATATACTCATTATTACTATTTATAGAAATTGAATTAAATTCGTCATCATATGAACCTCCATATCCATATTTTCAAACTAAGTTCCCATTTGCATCGAATTTTACCATTATTGCATCATTTGAAGGTGGGCTCCAATCCAATCTTGCGGAATAATACAAATCTTTAATGTCTTTATCTATTGACCATGAGTTTCCTACAGCAATAAAACCGCCGTCTGAAGATTCAACTACCGAGTTAAATATATCTCTATATGATCCACCAAAGCTATTTTTCCAAATAACATTTCCTTGATTATCAAATTTGACGATTATAGCGTCTTCTGATCCTTTATTAAGACCTTCCATGTCTAAATCATTAGAATATGAATATCCTACAGCAATAATATTTTCATCATTTGTATTTATAATTGATTTAAAGTAATCTCCACCATATCCTCCAAAAATCTTTGTCCAGATAATTTCACCATTTTCATCAAATTTAATTATTAAAGCATCTTCGCTCCAATGTGATTTTATATTAGCTAAATCTTTGTCATATGAACTAGTATATCCAGCGGCTACGAAGTTTCCATTTGCATCTCTTATTACTGAGTAAAGAATATCGTTACTTGAACCACCAAAAGCTTTCTTCCACATTACTTTACCGTCTTTATTATATTTTACTATTATAGCATCGCCATTGCCTTTATGTATTCCGTCCATATCAAAATTACTAGATTGACTTTCTCCTACAGCTATATAACCTCCGTCATAAGCTTCTACTATTGAATAAAAATAATCACTATCCGAGCCACCAAATGATTTCTTCCAAACTATATTTCCATTTGAATCATATTTAACTATTATTGCGTCCATAAATCCTTTATTTAATCCATACATGTCTAAATCGTTAGACCAAGAATAGCCAACTGCTACATAATCTCCAGTAGTTGTTTTTATGGCATCAAAAAACTCATCACTGCTATAACCGCCAAAATTATGGGTAAAAATAACGTTTTTATTTTTATCTAGAATTATTATTACTGCATCTTGACCGCCTTTTGCATATCCTAATGTTCCGGATGAATTGTTATGACCTACAGCTACAATTTCTCCATTATCTGAATAAAATACGGAATTAAATTTTTCATAATAATTGCCGCCAAATGTTTTATTATAAATAGTTTTTAGCGAACCAACAACTATTTCACAAGAATCTGTATAGTTTCCATCTAAAGTTCTTATGGTTATTGTTGCATTTCCTTCCCTTAAGGCTTTAACGTATCCTAATGAGTCGATTGTAGCTATTGCAGGATTACTTGACTCCCAAATAATTGTTTTGTTTGTTGCTTCAATTGGTGTGATAGTATATTTTAATTTAAAACTATCGCCAATTTTTAGTATCTTTGAATTCCTTTCTAGCTTTATTCCTTCAACGTATACTGTCTTTAGAAATGAATCCTTCATTCCTATGATTATCGCATCTTGATATCCCTTGTTTTTATTTGTCATGTGCATATCGTTTGATTCTGAATATCCGACAACAACATAATTTCCAGTTGTAGATACTATTACTGAATAAAAGTTGTCATTCTTGGTTCCGCCAAAGCTGTTTTTGCTGATTATATTTCCGTTATTATCCATTTTGAAGATAATTGCTTCATAATTACCTCTATATAATCCGGCTAAATCTCCATCATAAGAAGATGAAAACCCAGCAACTATTATTTCATTATTTAAATCGCATGTAACAGATTTTAAATAATCGCTATACGATCCTCCAAAAGTTTTTTTCCAAATGATATTTCCGTTAATATCATATTTAACTATTGTCCCATCGCTATCACCGTTATTAAGCTCAAGCATATCCCTATTATTTGAATAAGAGCTACCAACTACAATGTATTCTCCATTTGAAGACTCAGTAATTCCTTCGAAACTATCGCTGCTTTGGCCACCAAAAGTATTTTTCCAAATGATATTTCCATGTTTGTCAAATTTTATAATTATGGAATCATAAGAGCCGTCATTTTTTAAATATTCCAAATCTCCATTCATGGAAGAAGAAAAACCAACAGCTACGAAACTTTCATCAATTGTTTGTATGACGTTATTAAACGAATCGTCTCCATTGCCACCAAACGTTTTAACCCATTCTATTTCACCATTTTCATTATATTTTACTATAACAGCATCTTGGTATCCTTTGTTAAGATCACTTAAATCATAATCATTAGAGTTAGAACTACCTACTGTAATAAACCCACCATCTCTAGTTGCTTTTACGCTGTTAAATTGTTCATGATATGATCCGCCAAAGATTTTCTTCCATATGATGTTACCGTCCTTATCGTATTTTACTATTATAGAATCAGCACCCCAGTTCCATCCTCTTCTTAATCCTTCAAGGTCAGAAGTGGTTGAGAATGAATAGCCAACTGCAATAATATTTCCGTCAGAAAGTTCAGCCACTCCTTGGAAAGAATCATTGTCGTTCCCACCAAAAGTTTTTTTCCAAATTATATTTCCCTGGTTATCATATTTTACTATTATTGCATCGTTATAACCTACTTTGCTTATTCCCTCAAGATCACCGTCTACTGAACTTGAATATCCGACAGCTATGAAATTTCCGTCTTGAGTATTTATAACTGATGTAAAAGATTCATTTTGAATTCCACCAAAGTTGGATCTAAAAACAAAATCGCTATTAAAATCTGATGCAAATATTTTTTTAGGATGGACAACAAATAATTGAATTAAAAATAAGAATAAAACGATGAAAGAAATTTGTCTTTTTTTTATCATGTTACCCCTCCCATTCTTTAAATACTAAAGATTAATTTAAATTTTATAAATAATTTGATAGTTCACATCCTTTACTATAAAATGGCAATTAATATTATTCTTCATAAATTTTAATTTTCCTTCATATATGTAAAAATGTAACAATAAATTAAAATATTACATGTATAAATAAAAAATATAAAATCAGTTGATAAAGTGGTAATTATTGTTTATAATATTTCTTAGATTTTCCATATATTGAATTTTTAACAGAAGGGGATGGGGAGATGAAAAAAACTTTTAGGTTTTTATTAGCATTTTTTTTGTTTGTTTTTTTATCAATGGGCAGCTATAAAGTAAATGCTCAAAATTTTATGAATGCAAAAATTTCTTCTGTTGAAACAGCAAAGGATACAAAAGTTGATGTTACAATTTCTTTTACAAACATTCCAAAGCAAGGAATAGCTGCTTGCGACTTTAAAATAGGATTTGATAATAGCACTTTACAGGTAGATAGTATAGTGGCTGGAGAACTAATAAAAAATCCTCAGTTGGATTTTAGCTATAATATAGTTAACAATGAAATAATAATAATGTTCGTGGATGAATCATTAGGAGATAGATTAATAAAGAGCGATGGAACATTTGCTAGGATTAGATTTTATGTAAAAGGCAGTGCTAAAGATGGAACTTATCCAGTAGTTCTAAAAAGTATAGGATCATTCTCTGATAACGATTTAAAAAAACTAGATGTTAAATTTGAAAATGGAGCAGTAATAATAAAATCAAATAATAATTCAACATCAAATGGCGGAGGAACAGGAACGATAGGTTCAGACAATAGTGGTTCAACAAATTCTGGAACAACAGGGCAAAATAACGGTAATAATAGTGCAAATAATACAGGAAATAGTGATAATAAAAATGAAGAAAAGAAAAATCAGGAAAATGATAATAATCAAAAACAAGATACAAATGAACAAAAAAACAGTTCTTCCCAAGGAACATCAAATATTTCAAAAACTAATTTAAATGATAAAAAAGTAAACATCACGGTATATCAAACAAAAGTAAACAAGGTTTTAGTTAACAAGAATAAAACTATTTTAGTTAATTTTAATTACAATATTAAAAAGATTAATAGTGGTAAAATATATCTTCTTGATTCAAAAGGAGTAAAATACAGCATATCAATAACCTACAAAGGAAATGTTATTACAATTAAACCTTTAAAAAATTTGCCGAAAGGCAAATATACATTGGTTTTCTCGAGAGGAACTATATTAAACGCTTATAATAAATATAATTTAGCTGATATAAAAACAACTTTTAGCAATAAATAGAGGGGGGATTTTGAAGTAATTAATTTTTTATTTAACTAAATAGTTAAAAATGGGAAAAGGGGGGTATTTTTGTGAAAAAGTCAAATCTTAATGCGTTAAGAATTTTCTTGTCAGTGTTATTATCAATATTTTTATTTTCTAATTCTATAATTGTATCAAGAGCTGCCTCTACAATTAATTTATCTATTGGAAATGCATCGGCTCAATTTGGACAAGAGGTTATTGTTCCAATTAATCTTCAGAATGTTACGACTTTATCGGCTTTTAATTTTTATGTAAAATTTGATTCTACAAGATTAGAACTTATTCAGGTGTTACCAGGAAGCATAATTCCAAATTCAAATGATTTCGATTATGGCGTAACGGGAGATACAATTACTTTTCTATATGATGACGGAACTGGTGGAGATAATCCTATAATAAATAATGGAGAATTGGCACTATTAAAGTTTAGAGTAAAAAGCAATGCTAAGGCTGGAATGGCTTTTGTAGAAAGAGTAGCAAACACTGCTGAATCATTTGGCGACAAAGATCTTAATAGATTAACAGCTAATTGGAGTAATGGATATATTTCAGTAGATGATGGGAATAGTCCAAGAATAGTGAATGCTTGGCTAGATACTGATGTTGAAGGATTAAGAATAAATGCACAGATAGATGAAACAAATAGAAGAATAACATTAAAAGTTCCAAGCGTGGCTAGGATATTGACAAGAGGATATGTGCAGTTATCAGAAGATATCTATTCAGCAAGATTTGTTTCTGAAGTTAAATTGCCAAACGATTCGTATGAAAAAACATTATATAATTTATCTTCAGATACATTATCAACAAAGCTAAATTTATACTTTGGTAACAATACTCCAAAGAGTGAACTTCTAAAATACAACGGTGCTACTTTAGAGTTAAAGGATTATGTAGGAAATACAAAAGTATATACATTTAATATTTATGAAGAAAATATTCAACCTATTGAAGTTGTTGTTTCAGAGCATGTAGCAGCAGAAGATACATACGTTGATTTAACAGTATCGCTCAATAATGTTCCTAATGTTGGAATTTCTGCAGCGGATTTTGCATTAACATATGATTCAAGTAAATTTGTAGTAGAAAGTATTACAAGAGGAGATATAATTAAATCTTCTGAAGATTTTGATTATCAAATTACAAATGGCAAAATAACATTCTTGTTCTCTGATGAATCTATCGATGATTCAAGAGCTATAAAGAAGAACGGAGTATTTGCAACAATAAGATTTAGAGTTTTGAATACTAATAAGGTTGGAATTTTTAATATAAATATTTCAAATGTTGGCAGCTTTGTTTCACCTAATTTAGTTAAGTATGCATATACAATTGATCAAGGATATATAGATGTTTTCAAATATGGAGATGTTAATGGAGATGGAAAAGTTGCATCAGATGATTATGCAGCTGTAAAGAGCTATATATTAGGAAGAATTAATATTTTCCCATATAGACACGGATTAATTTCAGCAGATGTAAATAAAGACAATACGGTTACATCGCTTGACTATATTGCAATTAAGAAGTTCATTTTAGGAAAGATTACTAAGTTCCCTATTGAATAAAACAGGGTGGTGAAGTAATGAAAAATGTAAAAAGGATTTTTGCATTACTTATAGTTTTCACTTTTATTTTTAATATTTTTAACTTTCACAGTATTAAAGCAGATTCTGCTCAAGGAGCAGAATCTGCTGTCATAATTGAAATAGGAAATGTAGAGGGCTACAGAGGAGACACAATAAAAGTTCCTATTTATCTAAAGAATGTTACTGGAAAGCAAATTAGCAATATGGATTTTTGGATAATGTATGATGCAGAAAGTTTTAATTTTAAACAAGTAACTTATGGCTCTTTAGTTCAGAATACAAAGGATTTTGATTATTATACTATGTTAGGATCTCAATTAAGTAGATCTGATGTTAAGCAAGAACTTATAACAAAAATAGGCGTAGATAATTTAAGTAAAGTTGGATTAGTTAGCTTTATGTATGCAGATGAGAGCAAAAATGATGAAACTCCAAGGTTGATAAACCAAGACGGTTTATTTGCAGAATTATATTTACAAGTTAAGCAAGAAGCAAAGGTAGGATTCAAAAATATTTCAGTATTTTACATAGGTAGTGTTGGTTTGGTAGAAACCATAGGTGGAGTTTTACAAACCATTAAATATGATGTTCAAACCATTGATGGACAAGTAAATATAAAAGTTCATGCAGAATCAGTATCTCTAAATTATAATAAAAAGACGATAAAGGTAGGCGAAAGCTTTAGCTTGGTAGCGACAGTGCTTCCAGAAGATGCGACAAACAAAGAAGTTGTATGGGAAAGCAGTAATTCTAATGTTGCGACAGTAGATGCAAACGGGAAGGTAACAGCTAAAGGAGTAGGAACAGCGACAATCACAGTAAAGACAGTGGATGGAGGATATACAGCAAGCTGTGAAGTAACAGTAGAGCCGATAAGAGTAAGTGGAGTAAGTCTTGATATAACAAGTAAGACAGTAAAGATAGGCGAAAGCTTTAGCTTGGTAGCGACAGTGCTTCCAGAAGATGCAACAAACAAGGAAGTTTTATGGACAAGTAGTGATGAGTCAGTAGCAATAGTTGATTCAACAGGGAAGGTAACAGCTAAAGGAGCAGGGGAAGCTATAATCACAGTAAAGACCGTAGACGGAGGATATACAGCAACATGCAAGGTTTATGTAGTAAATGATGAAAATTCATTCCTTATTTATATTAATGGAAGGTTATTTGATGATTTTGATGTAGAAAAAGATTATTATGTAATCGAGAAACAAGGAACACCAACAATGCAATTTAAGATGTTAGACAGTGTTACAGTAAGAGTTTTGGAATACAGTGAAAATACAGGGCTTATGAAAGTGGAAACTACATTCCAAAACGGTAAAAAGAAAATTTATTTATTTAATTTTGTAGACTATAAATATGATTTCGAAAGTGATATTAAAGATGGACAAATTACAGTTAGTGCTATAACTAATAAACCAAATGTAAGAGGTATATTGTTTATAGTTCAATATGATCAAAATGGAAATATGATAAAACTAGATACAAATAACATTTTAGAAGGAAACACTATAACACTTAGGTCAGATATCTTACAAAATACAAAAACAATAAAATATTTTGTTTTAGATAGTTTAGATACACTAAAAGCTTTATCAGAGATTGAAACTCGTGAAATTAATTGACAATAGGGTAGCATAGGCTACCCTATTATAAGATTACAATAGGGGGGTTTTTCTTGAAGAAAAAGATTAGTTTTGGAATAATCAACTTTATGCTGCTTATGTTTATATTCTCTTCTTTTACTACATTAGCGGCTACTAAAAAAATAGTTTTACCGAATCCCAATATTCAAGGTTTATCAAGTTATTATGTAGTAGGAAGCATTCCTCAAGTTTATCTTTATTCAACAGGATATTCTGGAAATGTTCAATATAGAGTTTTATTAGTTGATTATCAAGCTAAGAAAACTATTGATTTAACAAAGGGTTATACTAAATCATTTAAAAGTAGCTATAAATATAGGCTAACTCTACCTAAAGTAAATGAAGGAAGGTATTCATTAACAGTTTATGTAAAAAGAGCTGGGCAAAATGTTAAGTATGATAAAAGCTTAGTCAAATATTTTAATGTTTACTACAATAAGCTAAGTTCTAATAAAGATAATACGACTATAGGTTCGAAGCTAAGTAGTAATCTACAAAGAATTAAAGGAAATGTTTATATCCTGCATAATAACGTAAAGTATCAAAATGCTATTGTCGAAAAGGATTTAATAGTAAAAGGAAATAATGCAAATTTAAATAATATTAAGGTGCTTGGTAATTTAATTCTTGATCCAGGTGTAAATGGGAATGTCTATGTAAATAAAGTTGAAGCTAAAGAGATTAAAATTTTATCTGGTGCTAAGGATAGTATACATTTGAATGATGTTAAGGCAGAAGTTCTAACAGTAGATTCTAAAACTGAAGTTAGAGTAGTTACTGAAAATGCAATAATTGAAAGCACAAAAATTGCTACTCCATCAATTATCCAAAATCAATCTTCAAAGCTTGGAGAAGTAGAAATAAATTTAAAGGATTCTACTAAACCCGTTGAATTTAGAGGGATTATTGAAGATAAGGTGGTAGTAAAAAGCGATGCTTACATTAAAACTACTAATGATACTAAGATAAATAATATTGAGGTTGCTGCAATAAAAGAAGATAGTAGTATAAAGCTTGAAGGTAATTTTGAAAAAGTTGAAGTGTCATCTAAAGTAATAATAAATATTTCTGAAAATGCAAAAATTGAAGAAAGTCTAGTTTTAAAGGAAGCAGCCGTGGTAAAAACAAGTGAAAATGCTGTTGTCAATAACGTTGAGATAAAAACTGAACAAAAGGATACAACGGTAAGACTTGAAGGTTCATTTAAAAATGTTACTGTGCAATCAGAATCAAAAATAGAAATTGCGGAAAATACAAAGATTGAAGAAAAATTAGTTGTTAATTCGTCAGCTGAAATCAAAGCCTTTGAAGGTGCAAAAGTTACTAATGTGGAAATAAAAACCCAGCAAGCAGATTCAACAATAAAACTTGATGGTTCATTTGAAAATGTGTCTATTCAATCAAACTCTAAAGTAGAACTTGCTGAAAACACAAAAGTTGAAGGAAAACTTGAAGTAAACAGTTCAGTAGAAATTAAAGCTAATGAAACAGCTAAAATTAATACCGTTGTAATTGCTGCTTCTTCTCAAGATACTGTAAAAATAGAGGCTAAGATTGAAACTATTGAGGTTAATAGTCAAACAAAAATAGAATTAGAAGGTAAATCAGAGGTTAATACTATAGTTGCTAATGAGAAGGTAGAAATTGTTGCAAGTAAAGAAACTGTCATTGAAAAAGTAGAAGGTGAAAAGAAGGATGAAGTTGTAGTATCAGGTGAAGGAGGAAATCAAGGAGGTCAGCAAGGAACCGGAGGAACTTCGGGAGGTTCAACAGGAGGCTCATCTGGCGGTTTCCCTGGAGGAGGTTCAGGTTCTACAACAATATCAGTTGAAAGTATTACTTTAAGTGAAACTGCAAAAACATTAAGGGTTAGAGAAATATTTAAGCTAAATTATACAATAACTCCAAGCAATGCTACAAATCAGAATGTTACATGGCAAAGTAGCGATAACGATGTTGCATCAGTTGACTCTGAAGGAAATGTTACAGCAAAGAAATCAGGAACCGCAATTATAACTGTAAGAACAGTTGACGGAAACAAAACTGCAACATGCGTGATTACAGTTATTCAGCCGGTAACAGATATTGATGTAGATATATTGGCAATAGTATTAAAAAATGGAGATGAATACACAGTAAATGCCAAAGTTTTCCCAGATGATGCTTCAAATAAAGCATATACAGTTGAAGCAGGAAATATTTTAAGCGTTGAAGGTAATAAGATTAAAGCAACTTCAAATGGAGAGACTAATGTTGAGGTTAAGTCACAAGATGATCCAAACAAGAAAAAGAGTTTTAAAGTAAAGGTTTCTGACTCAAATATTTCGGCATTTGTAAAAAAATCGTCTAATGGAATAGAAATAGAATTTACTAACAAAACTCTAAACAACGATGTTGTTACGATTGTAATATTGGATGCTAATGGATTTATAGCTTATATTAATCAAGCACAGCTATTGGAAGGAAGACTTAACTTGAAAACAATTTTACCTTCTGGAACTTATACGCTTAGATTTAAAGGACTAGAGGATATTTCGCCAATTGAGATTCAGTTTGTATATTAATTTATGAGCAGGTCTTACCTGCTCAATTTTATTTTTTGATATTCGTTTTGATGTAGTAGCTTTTATGTGGATGTAAACTATTATTATAAGATTAATAACTTAACTTTAATTTTTAAATAATAATCCGATATAATATATATACCACTACTTAGGGGGCGTTTTTGTGAAAAGGGTTTTAGCTTTGATTTTGTTAATGATCCTGGCTTTTAATACAATTGCATATGCTGGAAGGGAATATATATTAAAATATGCTTATCCTGAAAATGTTAAAACTATTTCCATATATGATTTATTAGGGGACGGTGCTAAAGTTTCTAAAAATAAGAAGGTTTCATACGTAAAAAAGGACAAGGTAGCGCCCTATGTTGTAAGTTCTAATCCTAAGAATGGCCTTCAAAATGTTAAAGTTGGAAGTAGCATTACATTGAATTTTAATGAAGGTGTAAAGGTAAATAATTTAAAGAGCATATCACTAATTGGAAATGGGAAAAGGGTAGGGTTTAGTATAAAATTAAACGGCAATAAGATAACGATAAGGCCTAATACTTTGTTATCTTATGGGACAAACTATGTTTTGAGTCTTCCAAGCGGTTCATTCAAAGATTTTGTAGGAAATTTAAGTAAAGCTTTTGTTTTAAAATTTAAAACGGAGGAAATAAAGTTTGCAGAAAACGATAAGAATAATGACAATACGAGCTATTTTAGTTATATATTTGATGATGGAAAGAATATTGTAAAAAATTATTCATATAAAACCAATGGCGAATATCTTTTTTTTGCAGATATAAAGAATATAAGTAGAGTAAGTGGGATAAAGTTTGATGAGAATAATATCCCTATGGTAAATTATAATGGATATAAATATAATCCTCTTTTAATAGCAGAGTGGGGGCTTCAAAACTATAGCTATTATAAAAGAAGCCAAAATGGTGAATATCTTAAAAGAGCAAAGAATGCGGCAGACTTTTTGGCTTATAATATAAACGATAATGGTCTTTGGATAAACGATTTTGACTACAAGGAATCAAATATATCAATGAAAAGAGGATGGGCATCTTCATTAACTCAAGGGTTAGGAATATCCCTTCTTATTAGAATGTATAACGAAACTTTAGATCAAAAATATTTGAATGCTGCAAAGCTTGCCCTAGCACCGTTAAGGGGAGAGTTAAAGGAAAGCTTAAATGGTTTTCCGATGTTCGACATGTTTAATGTAAGAACAAAATATACCTTTAGCAGCTTTATGTTTGTTTTGTTTGGACTGTATGATATTTCAGGATATGATGATTCTGCAAAGGAAATGTTTTATGAAGGAGTTGAAACATTAAGATACTTGATGCCAAAGTTCTATGGGACGACGGATAAGTTTTATAAATCAATTCATGATGCACAAATAAGAGCCCTCTGCTCAATTTTGGATGTTGATAGTATTGATGAATACCTAGATGACTTTGAAGTGATTGATATAGAATGAAAATAGGCATCGTAGGATGCCTATTTTGTTATGACAAAACTTTTGGATGTTGCACTTTTGCCAACGTTTAATGTTGCTTTTCCTAAAAGGTTGTTCTTTTCATCATAAAAATATACGATAACAGTTTCCTTTGGAATTATAAGGCTTGCAGTTTCGCCTATTTTATAGAACTTAGTATCAACATCGTATTTGTATTTTATACTTCCATTATAGTTTTTTAATCCATTTATAGTTATTTTTTTATATGCGGTAAATCCTCCAACAGTTACATCGTATGTCCCTGTTATTATTAAATCAGATATTGTAAATTTTAAGCTATAGGGATTTTTTAAGGTTTTACCTAAAGATGATTTTAAGTTTTCAACGGTTAGATAATATGTTTCTCCATAAGTGTAGCCGCCATCTGGAGGATTAATAAGTAAAGACTTTTGATTGCTGCCTATTTTAACATCAACGTTGATTTTGCTGCCTTTAGAGTCTACTATTTTGATTGAATTTAAAAGATCGTTTTTAGGATCAAGCTTTTGGTTAAATTTAATATTAAAGGTTTTGTAAGGTGAGATATTTGTCATTACTTTGTTAAAGGCAAGGACATTTGTTGATAACGAAAAAAACAGAAAAAAGAAAAGAACCTTTTTCATAAAACCACCTCAGTTTAATTTTAGCTTAAATTTTATTATAAATAAAGTGTAAATTTTTTTTAAAATTATCCGATAACTAACTTAGGGGGTGTTGTCATGAGGCGATTTGTAGCTTTTATTTTAACAGTGATAATGATAATAGGGATGCTGCCTAAGATGGCCTTTGCTGCAAAAGCAGTTAATTTGCCTAAAAATAGCATAATAATAGCCGACAGAATATATACAAGTTCCTATGTGAGCAAATTTCCTCAAGAGGTAAATCAATTTCAAAGCCTTCAGGGAAATGAAAACAAGATATTTTCTATAGATGCACAAGGCAATATAACGGATAAAGATGGAAGGGCCGCAACTGAGGATCAAATAATGATCGTATGTGGGAGAAAGTTAACCCTTTATTCAGATAACCCTGATGATCAAGGTAAGGTCTACATTGCAGATGGAAGTGGAATATTTAGAGAGTATAAACCTGGAAGCACAAAATATGGATATATAACAATAAACACGTCCTTTAGTGCAGCAGGTTCGGGGTATAATCTTGTTAGTGTTGTAATCAAAGAGATAGTTGGTGTTCCAAACAGCTATTATTTTGTTGTATCAGATAGTTCAACAATAGACCCTTCAGTTAAAAGAGCTACTAATGAGTCCTTTACATTAATAACAAACAGGGATGATTTTTATATAAATTTATATTCTGCAAGCGGAGATCTTGTTGGACAAGGAGAGATTAAGGATGTTTCTTCTTCCGTTACAGGGCTTCCTGTTTTAATTAATTTAAAAACTTATTCCTTAGGTAATATTCCAACAAGGGTTGCAGGGAATATAAGTAATCTTGGGCTTGCAGCAACTGATGGTGAATTTTTATATTATGTTAATTTAGCAGATGGAGGAAAGATTTATAAAAAGAATATATATGGAGTTGAGGAGTATCCAATAGTTGAAGATAATGCAAGGTATATAAATGTTGTAGACGATTGGATTTATTATAGTAATATATCCGATGGTGGTAAGATCTATAAGGTAAATGTTGATGGAACGGGAAGAAAGAAGATAAATGATGTTATGTCTTCATATGTAAATGTGGTGGGGGATTATATATATTATTCAAATAGCAAGGATAAAAACAGGATATATAAACTTAGCAAATTCAACACAAATGCAAGTTATCCTGGACAAAGGCTTACCTATGATTCAGCTGCATATATAGTAGTTGATGGGGATAGAAATAAGATTTATTATAGCAATACCTCAGATGGAAGAAGACTTTATTCCATCGATTTAAACGGAAACAATAGAACAAAGTTTTTAACGGTTTCCTCCCAAACAAGTCCAGGGGTAAGATATTTAAGCTTAACAAATGATGGAATAGTTTATGCAACAGGGCTTGATGGAAAACTTTATAAAACTATATCATATAACAGAGTTTCGCCGGTTTATTTTACAACTGAGGTTCAGTTAAAATCTAAAGGTGGAACTATTACAAAAAGTGTTGAAGATAAATTGAGCGTAATAAATGCAGTAACCAATAATGACATATTCTATTCAAGCTATGTAGATGGAAGGAAGATATATAAGCTCGGTGTTTCAAGTGGAACAAAGATAATAGATGACTTAGCAACAGCAATAAACATAGCAGGGGATTACGTATTTTATTTAAAATCTGGAAAACTTTATAGATATAAGTTAGGCGCTCCTGAAGGAACAAAGCCAGAGGCAATAGCAAAGATTAAGTATGCCGATAAGATTGTAAAAATTGATGATTTAGATCCCGTTGAAATTACTGACCTTAAGAATATAGAGCTGCCCGATAAGGTTACTGCTATTATGAGCGATGGAGATATAAGGGAGCTTTTAGTTAATTGGGATATGTCAAAATATAGCACAAAGGATGGGGTGTATACCTTCAGTGGAAAGGTTGTAGGATACGGAACTAAAGTAAGTGGTAAAGCCGTTATGTATTCTGCACCAGTTAATATGAACAATGTTGTTGTAACTAACAATGAAGGAAGTAAAGCAGATAGTATAGTTATAAAGGGGCTTGCTTTAGGAGATGAAGTTTATGTATACGATGAAAATGATATGACAAAGCCTCTTGGAAAGGCAAAGGCAGATAAAACAGGACAGGCAGTTATATCTAAGATAGATCTTAATCAAGAGGGTGGAGTAATTAAAGTTGCAGTTAAAAGAGCAGGAAGGGCGTTAAGTAAATTTACGGACGTTGCATACAGCTCTGAGGCACCGGTTGTAGTTAAGGTTGAATATATGGAATATAACAATAAGAAGGTGTATAAGGTAACATATAAGGGAATAAATGATAAAATAGGTTATAGACTATACAATGCAGACAATTCCGTTGTTAAGGATTATACTGCATCACCAATAACAGCAACACCAGAAGGAAGCGGTTTATTCTCTTTTGAAATAGAAAGAAGTGTATTTGAAGGCTATGCGACGGATAAATTACTAAAACTTGCATACTATGACGCAAATAAGGGCTACCTTGATCCATCAAAACCATATATTATGATAGCCCAAGCAAAACCAAATGTATCATACGATTTTACATCCGGAAGATTTGTAGGATTTAGTAGCTTTATTGAATGCTCACTAAATGGAATAGATTGGATGTCGAGCGATGAGATGTTAAGCCAAGCAAGCATGCTAACTGGAAAAACCTATATCCTTGCAAGATACAAGGCTATGTCCAATAAAATGCCAGGACAAATTGCATATGTTGCCCTTGTTCCAATGCCACAGGTGGTTATAAAGGCAGGAGGAGAAGTTATACTTGATAGTAAGGATTATACGACTTTCATAATCGATGATATAACTGGCACATTAACTGCAAGATATATAGGCAATGCCGATATTACTGTTGATATAAAAGATGTTCCAAGCGGTATAAATGCAAGCTATGTTTTAACAAAGGGTGCAACTCAGGTTTCAGCTGGAAGTGTTGATAATTCAGCAGTTGAAGCAACTATAGAGAAGAACTCAAACAATACAGGTGAATATAAATTAGTGGTAACCTTAAATCAAGGTGGAACTGAAATTGCAAAACAAACGATTAAGTTTAGACTATTTGGAGAAAATATAGCACCACCACAACCATATCTTGCAGGTATTCTAGGAAAGACTATAAATGGAGTAACAACAGGATATAAGGTTAAGGTAATGGTTCCATTTACCGATTCAACTGTTTCTGTTGTTGGAACTATAAGATTAAAGGATAGTGTAAGTGGGCAATATGGAAATTCCAAGCCATATAATTTTGTTTTAAACAATGGAGTTTGGGAAGGAGAAGAAGTAGCAAACGTTGAAGGTGAATATGAGGTAAGTATAAGATATGAAAATTATGCTATGAAACCTTCAACATTTACAGCATCAAAAGAAATTTGGTTTGCTATTGACAATTCAAAGGTTTATAAGGTTTATCTATATGATGGGAATTTAAGAAAAATAGGGTTAGATGTTATTGAAGGATTGGTTTATCCTTATGGTGATGCAACATATTCATTTGTGGGGTATACAAATTTATATTCCTTTGGGGTAGAAGGTAGAAGCATAACAGGTTTTGAATGGCTTGACGATGAAAATGATACAACAATAAGCGATCCAAATGCTCAGTATGGTTTCTATGTAAAGTATAGGTTTATAGACGACAATACTTGGTCAAGTATAAAGCAAGGTGAAAGAATAAATTATAGAAACAACAGAACAGTTGAAAAATATAGAATAAAAGTGACAGTAATTAACTTTAAGAACGGTTATAAAGAAGATTTTGAATATGAACTTGAGATAAGCAATCAGTAGTATGTAACGTATGTTTAGCACAGTGCATTTTATGATGCGCTGTGCTATTTTTTTGATTAAATTTACAAAAATTTTTGAAATCCATGTTTAAAACAAGTAAAAATTGGAAAAAATCAAGTTGAAAATAGATTGAAGGGAGTGAGGAGTAAAGTTAAAGTGATTTCATTTTAAAAGAAACATTTTTTATATATTTAAACCTTTTATAAATTTAAATTAATACTTGAAAGACATACGGTGTAATGTCAAGTAGTGAAATTGGAAATTAAGAAGAAAACTGCACTCAATCGACCTAAAAAAGACAATAACAATCTAACCCATAAACAACATTTGGTCTACAGGTAATAAATGGAAAATATTTAACTCTTTTTAGGTCATTTAAGTGTTAGCTATCCCTCCTCCCGGTCTATAGATTTGGCCTTTGCTCAGCAATGCAAAGACCAGCCTAACAGCTTTGCGTGCCGTGAGGATGAGGGCTCTTTTATGCTGATGCTTGTTAACCTCCTTGTATTTCTTGTAGTAAAAGGCTGTATACTCATCTACATGCATCCTAAGTAGATTAGCAGCCTCTACAAGATAATACCTTAAGTAGAAGTTACCACACTTGGCTAAGGAAGTATCTTCAGCATTGAAATTGCCTGATTGATACTTATTCCAAACAAGACCAGCAAACTTGGCGAGTGCAGCTTCATTAGTAAATCTATGGATATCTCCAATTTCAGCAATAATCCCTGCGGCGATAACAGGGCCAATACCAGGGACAGTTTGGAGAGTATGAGAAAAAGCTTTAAGTTGTTTTTCAATCTCTTTATCAAGCTTTTTAAGCTGATTTTCAAGGAATCTAATATTTTCTAAAGACATAGTTAAAGTAAGCTCAACAGAATCGGCTAAATTAGGATCTAACCTATAGGCTCTATTAGCTAAAGACTTAAGCTTTTTAGCTATTTCAATAGGATCTTTAAGCCTATTGTTTCCTTCACTGCAGATAAAATCGACGATATTCTCAATAGGCATAGAGGCAATCTCATCAGGAGTAAATCTTTCGATTAAAGATGTAGATGCCTTGCCGAAGGTATCGCTAAAGGGGTTATCTGCAACATAGGAAGAAAACTTAAGATAGATAAGATTTAAAGCCCGATTCTTTTCTTTAGTTAAGTTTTGGATCAGATGGTATCTAAACCTTGTAAGTCTTTGAAGAGCCGCATAGCGGAAGTCGGGGAGATTAGAAGGTTTTACTCTTCCGAAACGAATACAATCAGCAATAACAAAGGCGTCAACATCATCTGTTTTAGGCAAATGGGTGTATGTCTTTTTAAAACCTTTGACAACACTTGGATTTAGCACATAAAACAGAGGATTAAAGTTTAAAAGTTCAGGAGACGAAGCCAAATGAAGGTGCAGATGCCATGCATAATTAGAAGTAGACTCCATGCCAATTTTAATGGAAGAAGCTTCTATTTTAAGAGCATAGGCAATAATATCAGAGATTAATTTATCAGCACCTTCAAGGTCGTTAGAAGTAGAAAAGGATTTGGAAGGTCCATTACCGTCTTGGTCCATAAACCTAACAACAAGTGATTGACTACTAACATCGATACCAACGATTAAAGTATTGGGCACGCAAAAAACCTCCTTTCATGGAATATTTAGCCCAATGTAACGGTGTATCCCTGACAGGCTGCTGCATCCTCAACCTCGCCTATCAGAACAATCCTACCTATCTAATGGATGCACCTTACTTTGCTGAAGGTAAGGAAAAGATAGGAGAATGAACAGCATACGAGTAAGAAGATAACAAACAGTCCCAGGGGTGCAGTCTTAGACAAGTAGTAACCAAAGAGGTTCTACAGGAGGAAGCAAGAGCTTCCGCGTCATTGTTAAGGCTATAAAACAATGATACCAGAAGATACACCCAAAGTTAATAAGGGGCTAAATAAACATGAAAAAGTTGGTTGGTGTAGCTTTGCTTGTTGAACTAAAATATTATTAAATTATCAAAGAACAACAAAACTAACGATTAAAATATTTCCCGTTTAAGGCCTTAAACTTGAACTAGAAATTCTCTATAAATCATATTATACGAGGAGGAATAGGATGAAAAAGAAGGGTTTTACACTACTTGAGATGATTATTGTCATTTCTATCATCGCCCTTTTAGTAGGCATAGCAACTCCTCAGATTACAAAGGCGATGAAAAAGTCAAAGGCTATGGCGGATGTGGTAACTGCAAATACAATAGCAGCTACGATACAGGAGATGATGCTGGAAGGGATAACTTTTAATGAGACAACAGAGTGGAAAGAGCTAAATGACGCAAACTTTTTCCCATCTGGAAGTAATTTGTCCTTGAGCAAATTCATTGAAAATTTTAGCACTTTAAAGCCCAAAATGAATTCAAATTATGTGTTTTGTTATATTTATGATTCTGCAAATAATAAATTAGAGATAGGGGCAGGTAAACCAGGAACTGATGGAATGGATTTAGCATTTAGGCTTTACCCAACCCTTGATCCTGCATACAAATAAAATCTAGTCATAGATCTTTACTAAATCCTCCCATTTTTAAAGTGGGAGGACAATTTTTTTGTGTTTTCATATTAATGATACAAAAATAAATCTTTGCAAAAAAGTTAATATTTTAACTTTTTCTGTCTTATTGTTTAGATCTTTTTAATTTGCTAAAATGGGAAATATAAGGAAGGATGGGAGGGATAATGTGGATAAGAAAATTGTTAAAGCTGTTAACAAAGAATCCTTTATTTTTCTTGGAATCATTCTATTATTTTTTGGCTTTTTAGCAAAAACAATGGGCCTTGCCAATATGTTCAGCACCATGATGAAGACGGCCCACGATCTACTTTTAAACACCGTATTTTTCATAATGGCCATTGCAGTTTTGGCAGGCGCCTTTGGGGCACTTTTAACGGAATTTGGTGTTGTAGCTCTTATAAACAAAATTTTGTCGCCCCTTATGAAGCCTCTTTTTGATATGCCTGGGGCTGCAAGCATTGGAGTAATTACTACATATTTATCCGATAACCCTGCAATTATAACCCTTGCAAAGGATAAGGGATTTAGAAGATACTTTAAAAAATACCAGGTTCCAGCCCTTACAAACCTTGGAACAGCCTTTGGAATGGGGCTTATAGTTACTACATTTATGATTGCCCAAGCACCGGAGGGACAAAGTTTTGTATTAGCTGCAATTGTTGGAAACATAGGTGCTATAATTGGAAGTATAGTAAGCGTCAGAATTATGATGCACTTTACAAAGAAAAAGTATGGAAAAGAGGAAATGGCCCTCGATGGAGATGCTGAATTTGATATCACAAAGTTTAGAGAAATAAGAAGCGGAAGCACATTTCAAAGGGCCCTTGAGGCTATATTAGATGGAGGCAAAGCTGGAGTCGATATGGGCCTTTCTATAATCCCTGGGGTTATAGTAATATGCACCTTAGTTATGATGCTAATAAATGGACCTAAAAATGGAGTATATACAGGTGCAGCCTATGAGGGAGTCCCTGTTTTAACCTGGATTGGAGAAAAGTTAAGCTTTATTTTAAAGCCCCTTTTGGGATTTAAAAGCCCAGAATCCATAGCCTTTCCTATAACTGCCCTTGGGGCGGTTGGAGCTGCAATTGGTCTTGTTCCAAAACTTTTACAACAGGGACTTATTGGAGCAAGGGAAATTGCCGTATTTACCGCAATTGGAATGTGCTGGAGTGGTTATCTTTCAACCCATGTTGCAATGATGGATGCCCTTGAGGCAAGGGACCTTACAAACAAAGCAATACTTTCCCATACAATTGGAGGCCTTGCAGCAGGAATTGCCGCAAATTTAATAATGAGTATTATCATTTGAGTGCCAGGCACTTTAGATTTAAGATTTTGATATATTTTTTAAAAAGAGAGGTTGTCTTATTTTAGACAACCTCTCTTTTTTATTGATTAGGCTGTATTACTAATGCTGTTTTGGTAAAAAATAAATTAATGATAGCCAATAATAAGGAGGGATTATATGGCAAAGTATGATGTTGATGAAGTTAAGTTAAGACAGCTTGAGGAATATATAGACTCTATAGAACAAAGGGAAGGGGCACTGATTGGAGTTCTTTATAAGGCCCAGGAGATTTTCGGGTATCTTCCTAAAGATGTTCAGCTTTTTATCGCAAGAAAGCTTGGGATTACTGCGGCAAAGGTATATGGAGTTGCAACCTTTTATTCTTACTTTACTATGGAGCCTAGGGGAAAGCATGTTATAAACGTTTGTATGGGAACAGCCTGCTTTGTTAAGGGGGCAGATAAAATTTTGGAGGAGATTAAAAAGGAGCTGGACATAAAAGATGGGAATATGTCAAAGGATGGCCTTTTTACAGTTGACACCTTAAGATGCGTTGGTGCCTGCGGCCTTGCACCGGTTGTTATGGTGGATGGTAAGGTTTATGGAAGGGTTAAGGTAGAAGAAGTTAAGGGGATACTTGATGAGTATAGAGAATAAGGAGGGTTTTAGATGATAAAATCGATAGAAGAATTGAAGCAGATAAGGGATAAGTATAAGGATGTTTTGCAAAACAGGGAGGCGGAGGAGAATAAAATAAGGATTTTGGTTGGCATGGCAACCTGTGGAATTGCAGCTGGGGCAAGGGATACTATAAACGCAATAGTCGATGAAGTTCATAAGGAAAATATAAACAACGCTGTTGTTGTTCAAACGGGCTGTATGGGGTTTTGCTATGCTGAGCCCACCGTAGAGGTAAGATTTCCAGGAAAAACCCCAGTTCTTTACGGCAAGGTGGATGCAGAAAGGGGTAGGGAGATAGTAAGAAGGCATGTGAAAAATGGAGAAGTTATTAGCGAATGGGTATTAAAAGGATAGGAGGGATAATATGCCACTTAGGATGGAGCTTTTAGTATGTGGTGGAACAGGATGCCAGGCTTCTAACAGTAGTAGGGTATTAGAGGTTTTAAGGGAAAGTATAAAGGAAGCTAACCTTCAGGATGAGGTTAGGGTTTTGATGACGGGATGTTTTGGATTTTGCGAAAAGGGCCCTATTGTTAAAGTTATGCCTGATAATATTTTCTATGTAGAGGTAGATGAAGAATCGGCAAGAAAAATAGTTAGAGAACATGTTATAAAGGGAAGGATAGTTGAAGAAAAAATATATAAAGAACCTGAAACAGAAGAAAGACTCCCAGAACAGAGCAGTATCCCATTTTATAAAAAGCAGATTAGAATTGCCCTTAGAAACTGCGGGAAGATAGACCCTGAAAATATAAACGAATACATAGCTTCAGATGGATACATGGCTCTTGCAAGGGTTTTGACGGAGATGACACCTGAGGAGGTTATTGATGTTGTCAAAAGAAGCGGCTTAAGGGGAAGAGGTGGGGGTGGTTTCCCAACAGGCCTTAAGTGGGAGGCAACAAGAAAGTCAAAGAGTGATGTAAAATATATAATCTGCAATGCCGATGAGGGGGACCCGGGAGCATTTATGGACAGAAGTATACTTGAGGGTGATCCCCATTCAGTTTTGGAGGGTATGGCAATAGCAGGATATGCAATAGGTGCCCAGTTTGGATATATATACGTTAGAGCTGAATACCCACTTGCTATACATAGACTAAGGATTGCAATAAGCCAGGCTAGGGAGATGGGACTTTTAGGGAAAAATATTTTAGGCACTAACTTTTCCTTTGATGTTGAGATAAAAATAGGTGCAGGTGCATTTATTTGTGGTGAAGAGACTGCCCTTATAAATTCAATTGAAGGTGGGCGTGGCGAACCTACAGTAAAGCCACCGTATCCTGCCCAGGTTGGTCTTTGGAAAAAGCCGACTAATATAAACAACGTAGAAACTTTTGCAAACGTTCCGCCCATCATTTTAAACGGAGCCGAATGGTTTAGCTCAATTGGAACTGAAAAGAGCAAAGGAACAAAGGTTTTTGCTCTGGCAGGAAAGGTAAACAACGTTGGACTTGTTGAAGTTCCCATGGGAATAACATTAAGGGAGATTATATATGACCTTGGCGGTGGAATAAAGGGAGGTAAAAAATTTAAGGCCGTTCAAACTGGAGGCCCATCAGGAGGATGCATCCCAGCAGAGCATCTTGATACACCAATAGATTACGATACTTTAAATGCATTAGGTTCAATGATGGGCTCTGGTGGAATGATTGTAATGGATGAGGATGATTGCATGGTTAATATCGCAAAGTTTTATCTTGAGTTTAGCTGCGATGAGTCCTGCGGAAGGTGCACAGCATGCAGAGTAGGAAACAAGAGAATGCTTGAGATATTAAACAAGATAACCGAAGGGAAAGGCGAGATGGAGGATTTAGAGATGCTAAAAGAACTTGCAGAAACCATTAAGGATTCATCCCTCTGTGGACTTGGTCAAACATCTCCAAATCCGGTTTTATCGACGATGAAATTTTTCTACGATGAATACATTGCCCATGTTAAGGATAAGTCCTGTCCGGCAGGAGTATGCACTGAGCTACTTAAATACTATATAATCCCAGAAAAATGCGTAGGATGCAC